>Ga0326513_10001787_pt1 | contig 16264 bp, 12 predicted proteins | sample 2_2465_0518_D_FD_203654 | JGI IMG/M metagenome (GOLD analysis project Ga0326513, IMG submission 203654) | Bovine rumen microbial communities from UC Davis, California, United States - 2_2465_0518 | ecosystem: Host-associated > Mammals > Digestive system > Stomach > Rumen | place: USA... | reverse complement strand
CGGAAAGAAATGCTCCACTTTCTTTTATTAGCCTGGAAGGCTGTACCCGATTAGTTTTCATGCATACCCTTTCGCGGTGTACTGCCCTCCAGGCAGTTACAAGAGTAGAGGCTTAATCCCCGCACATCCTCGTTTCACTCGTATGTACGGGGTTACTCATGGTACTGTCTTCCAGACATTTCTTAAAGTGCAAAACCTGTATTTTTACTTTCCCCCAAAAAGAGCGTAGTTCCCTAGTAAGTCCTATGTAACTCCCTTGTGCCTCCCATGTTAGTCCCATTCTTAGGAACGGACTTGAAACGGACTTACAACGGATTTACAACGGAGGATCAACGGAGGCATAACATCCTTCGAGTTGTATTGCATATTTTCACAGAAAGAAAAATAGATTTTTTACATAACTCGTCAACTCGTCACCCGTAGCGCTGTAACGATCTGTGTATCTACAAATTACAGCGGTGATTCATTTCACTTCACTCGTCACCCACTCATCACCCTTATGACGAATATCATTCTGATATAGAATAAGTTACAAGGAAAATTCACTCGTCACCCATTTTTAAGGTGACGAGTGAACGGAGGGCAAATTGTGCACATAACATACACATTCTCAATAACATACAACGATTTTGGTGACGAGTGTGGTGACGAGTGGTATAGGGTGAATTAGCGCTGTAAGCCTCAAACTCCCAACAACTTACAGCGTTACGGGTGACGAGTGACGAGTTTTTTGAAAACTCTTTTTTTGAATGCAGAATTGCAATGTATAGATTGCAATTGGGATGTTATGGATTTTGATCTGTGTTTCAAAATTTTGATGTGAAATGTTATCTTAATTTGTCCTTTCTGCATATATATTTTTTTCTTGTTAAGATGTTGGACTATTTGAAAATCATCATGAATAATGCGTTGAAATCCCGCATTATGGTAAAAAATACACTTGTTTTGGGCTATGAAAGCACATTTTTCCATTTGAGCATAAAAAAATTGCGAAAAAACATCATCAATACAGAAAAAATATGTACCTTTGTCCTCGATAATATTGTGATTATACTAGTTTGTTCCTTACACTTATAAAATACCAATAGCTAAAAAGGATCATACACTTTAGTTCCATAGAACTCACTTTTTGATGAAAATGATATGCGGCAGATAAGGTATCTTTCTGACAGTATATACATATGCTTATCCAGTATGCTTCTATGCATATTTCTGGCTGTAGCACTTGGTGCATGCAGCGAGAAAGATGATGTTGTCCCTACTCAGCCTGCGGATAAAGTCATTGAGCAATGCGTGGCTGTGGTGGCTCCTATTGGCGATGCTGCCACGAAGACACGGTTGGAGCGCACGGCGCAGTGGTTTGCCGATAATTTCAGTGAAGCTCAGTTGGGTGATACTATGACCATGAGGCTGAAACTGGAATGGTATGACGAGGAGAAAGAAGACCTGACCACCCTGTCGCAGCAGTTGGCAAGCCGTAATGAAATCATAGCTGTAATCGGTCCGTTCTCAAATGGGAATCTGGCACGTTTTGCCCCTGCCTTTCAGAGAACACGTAAGCCTCTCATTGCCCCTACTGCCACAAGTGAAGATATTGTGCGTCGCTATGCTGTGGCAAGCATGAACGACATGCAAGACGATTACGGATTCCTTTGGACGCTCACGGGAACTGACATAAAATTCACAGAGACTATGATAAGTCTCTATCGCTCGTGGCTGGGCAAATATCCTGAACAGCTTGGTATTCAGCCAAGTGCAGCCCTTTTCTCACCATCAGATGCTTACGGACAGACTTTCTTTGACTGGGCACCATTCCATGCCCAGAATCTTGGTATATCCCTGCAACGGAACGAGCAATATACTAATACCGATGACCTGTTGAGTCGCCTTGATGACTACATGAAAGGCCTGAAAGATGATACGCAGACAGCATTGTTGTCTTCTAATTTCTGTGTTGCAGAGACAACCCGACAGCTTTGCGACGTGGCACGTCTGCGCCGTAAAACGCTGATAGAAGACTTCCATGTTGTGGAGGTTGACGGCAATCCTTCGTGGGAAGATGCTGCGTATGATCAGTATTGGGACAGTTTTGAAGGTTCATACCGCACTTGGTTCGGTTTCAGTAATCTAAGCGAAGAGGGCATAAGCAGTCTTAGTGACCGCGACAAGGCTATGCTACAGGGGTATCAGGGATTCTCGCCCTATGCCGACCCTGCCACAGGATTTGAGCAGGCATATACTGAGAAATTCGGAGCAATGCCGACATTTGCCGAGTGTAAGTTCTACGATGCCTTGCTACTAACAGCCCTTACATCCTACTACTTACAGATACTACAGGATAAATACGGATTTCTTGACGACCATGATGGTGTACAGTTTACGCACGACATGGCCTTTAATTACTGCATCTCGCTTTTGTGCGGTCGGCATGAAGACACAATAGCGACCGGCGATGCCGTGTGGCGTTCTGCTGCCATGCGCGACTATATTCATAATCTGCAAAGTGAACCGTCGCTGAAGCGTTTCTGTGGCGCCTCCGGGTATATTGTCTTCGATGCGGAATCGTGTACGCAATTGGCTCAGGCCACCTATGTACATTGGCAGATTATGGATGGCAAGATACACCATCGCACATACTTCGGTCCTGACGGCAAACTGGTGGTCAGCCCTTCTGCATCATGGAACATTGTCTATGATGAAGAAACAGCCAATAAGGATTTCAGCGAGATGGCTGCCAATGGCAGTTCTTCCATCACTTATCCTGCACTAAGCGACCAGTATGCCGTACTGGTGCAAGGCAGCGACGGCTCTACCAACTACCGTCACCTTTCCGATGTGCTCAGTGTATATCAATTGCTACGCAAAGGCGGTTTCGACGATGACCACATCATACTAATCCTTGACAGTAAGGAGGCTGCGCGTCATAATAACGTGATTCGTCCGTCATTCTTCGGGTCTGACCTCATGGGAGGCACCGACGGCCTGCCGCGTGCAGTCGTGGATTACGACAACCACGACCTCACAGCCCACGATATAAGCAGCATACTCTTAGGCGAGAAGTCAGGCAGTCTGCATACCGTTCTTCCTTCCCACCTTCTTCCCGAGGGGGCGGATGAAGCTCCTAACGTATTCTTTTACTGGAGCGGTCACGGTCGCAGTCAGGCAAATGGCGGAAGCGATGAGTTTGAGTGGATTAATATGCCAAGCGGTCAGGGATTCACTGGCAGTATGCTACGTCAGACTGCGACAGAATTGCTCGGAACAGGCCGTTACCGCAAGTTACTGGTTGTTGCAGAACCCTGCTACGGTGAGGCAACTGTCAGAAGCATTGAGGGAATAAAAGGCGCATTGGCTATTGTGGGAGCCAGTGCAACAGAGCAGTCGTGGGCTGACAACTGGAACTTTGAGGAGTTTTATTGGATGAACGACCGTTTCACAAAGAACGTAGTGGAACAGCTCACCGCAAATCCTGCCATTACCTATCGCAACCTCTACCTCTATTGTGCACAGCACACTCTCGGCTCACATACCAAGATAGTGAATGCAGCGCATTTCGGTAATCTCTATACGACCAGTCCGAAAGAATTCATTGTATATAATAAACATTAAAAACATAAAAACAAAGAATCTACAACATGAAAAAAAGAAACAAATTCCTTCTGCTGTTTGCTCCGGCAATAGTATTGACGGCAGTTCCATTACTCACTTCCTGTAGTAGCGATGATGATGCGACAGACCCCGTTAAACCTATTGAGCAGCCCCATACCTACAACTATGGTCTCTGGATTTACGGAGAACAGGGCAGCCAACATGTGGTGCTCGACAGCATCGCCTCTTCCATTACCTCAATTGAGGGTGTTCCTTCATGGCTCACAGCCACTATCGCTCCTGATACGGTGAGGGGCGGGCACCCGATGATTATCCTTGAATGCAAGGATGCCAAAGGAAGCTCACTGCCAGATGCGAAACTGACAGTCACTGCCGAAAACGGTGACGTGGCAAACATTACCGTAAGCCACTCTGAAATGACGCTCGGCGATGCCTACGACGGAAGTAATGCCAGTTTCATAAAAGAATGGTGGAAATGCCAGACCGTGCAAATCAACGGAATACCGTCACCACAGCAGACACCTTGGACTATTGGGGGAGGTGTTAACATCCCTGCGGAGGTGCGCGACTCCTACCGTCCCGATCAGGGCTGGGAGATGGCTTTCTGCTATCTGAACGATCCCACACTCGACGGTACACGCTACTTTGCACTCTACAACCAATATACCGGACAGTTGCGCGTCTATACCTATCTGCTCAACCCTAAGGGCGAAGGTAACGAACTGTCGTTCATGGTGAAGATGGGTGACTATAACAGCACGGACATGTATCCGCTATACCATAACTATGAGTTCGGCATACCGTCGAATCATGTTCTGGGTTCGAATCTGAGTCGTTCACCATATATCTACGACGGACAGAATCAGGCATTCATGACCCTTGTCACACCTTACCGCCAGTCGAGCAGTCTTGCTAATGGCTGGCACTGCTTTGACCTTGACCTTTCTGCCTATGTGCCAAAGGACAAGAACTGGCTTAATCCGAAACGCAAGGAAGCCAAGCTAACCATATATGCTACCACCCAGACCACACAACAGATTACACTCAGGGGTAGCATCTTCGGCGACATCGGCGGCACGTTCTCCAATGAGCGCATCATACAGCACGGCGGCGGCAACTGCATGAGCGGTATTTGCGGTGTGCTCGATTGGATGAGCGGAAAGGCAACCAGCAGTATCTCCGGAGCAAACACCTATGCCAATTTGATGACGAAAAACGGAGGAAATACAGGTTGGGGGCAGTATTTGAACCCTACAAAATACTGGGGTGGTCTTGTCTGTAGCATTGCCTCTGGAGCACTGGGCAAGATTGGAGAATGGTGGGGAGACCCTGTAAGCTACGATACCATCCCCGGTAAGATAGACCTGAAAGCCGACATGCAGCTTGATGCCTCCGGCTACATCACGTCATTCAACTCCACCGATATCCGCGGTCTGGCAGTCTCAACAGAGGCTATGACCAGTGCCAACGGTGCCGACGGACACATGGGTAAGGGCATCTGGGGCTTGGCTGACGACCCTGTGGTATATGTCGATAAGGAGGATTTGATGTCGTCATACGACCACTTCAACCTTCAGGCCACAGCCAACGGCTACAACACCAACAACTTCAGTACCTACGAGGCACGACTTGTATATGCCTTCGACCCAACCAGCGTCAAGGTGAACATAAATCGTGATCTCTATCCTGAGATTTACGACGTCAATGTCACCACTACCATAGGGGTCTACCCTGCACGCCAGTATGGTTTTACCGATCCCTATCGCTCGTTCTTCATGCTTTCCGCACGTCCTACTTTCAGTCTTGCAGAGGGTAAGAAGTCTGGCATAGTACGACTTAATAACAGCACTAGACCGCGTATCTGGCAGGTTGCACCTGATGAACTGCTCGACACCGACAGCAAGGCATACGAGACTAAGGCAAACAGCACGAAGGCGACTCAGGCAGGCGGTAGCATCCACTACTATGGCCGCTCAGTGAACGAGTTCTTCAAGACCGTCATGGTCAATCCGCAGGTCTATGTGCCTTACAGCGGCGGCAAAGTGAGCGATCCTGTAGTTCCTGACTTCGTGGTGGCTGTCACCGTCAGTTTCTATACGCACAGCTCAGCAGAGCGCCCTGCCGATGCAGATCCATGCACCTTCTCAAAGGTGTTTATCCCGGAAATTAAGTTAGTGAGTCGTAACGAGATGAAGAACGTCAGCGACCGATTGCAGGCATATTCCAACACTTGCAAGAACAATAATGTTGTGGGCACACTGGCTAACGACTCTTCCATTCCTGTCTATCAGAGCGGTGGCGATCAGCTCGTAGCCAAGACCCTGCGTATGCTCAAGAAGATTGGGTTGTAATGGACAAATTAAAAACAAGAAAAATGAAGAAACAATATAGCATTATGTGGCTAATGGCAGTAGCCTTTGCAGCCACTTTCACCTTCACCGCTTGCAGTAGTGATGATGATGACAACACCAATAATGATTCAGAAAAGTTTGAGACAACCAACTATGACGACCTTGACTATTTCCAACGTGCCATCGTTGATGTTGATAGTCTTGGCAATTTCAAATACCGTCAATATGGTACGCCGCTCTATGAGAACGACACAACTCATCTCTATCTCGGTGTGGAGACATTGGAAGCAGCCGAGCAGTTTTTCCGTCAGTGGCTTGCTCCCGACATTAAGGCAGTGGCAGCAGCCGACAAAAGCCTGACTGTCAACCTGACCGACGAGCAGGGCAAGGCACAGGGTACAGTCTATTTCCGTCCCGGTACGGGAGGTACGGTGGCAGAAGTAACCGTATCGCCAGAGACAAAGCTCAGGCATTTCAGCCAAGTCACCTTCCTGCTCAACAGTGCATGGCCGTTCAACTCCGCTACGTCAAAATGGCATGTCGGCGACATTGTGCATAATCTGCATTATGCTAATGGTCTGGAAGATTATTGCGAAGGCGGTAAACTTGCTCGTGACTGGGTTTGCATACGAGAGTCCAGTAATGGTGTTAAACCTATGTTTTGTGCCATTTCCAAACAGGCATACGGCATTCCTTTTGGATTAACTGATTCGAGAAGTATTAAGAAAACCTTATATTGTCCGAGTTTACCAACAGCAGAAACCATAAAAAGCCTGCTAAATAAAGACTGGGACTTCTTCGCCGCATGTTTTGACGAATGTGGCGGTGGAAAACTTCTTGGGGACGGTTATTGGATCGATGATGTCCATAATAATGGGTGGTCCATTTATACAGAGGTCTATTACTATAACTCCGGTTTTCACTATGGCGAAAGAGGAAATGAATCTGTACATAAACACTTCCTCCTGAAGATTGACTGGGTTGAAGATGGAAATATGCATGATGGTGGAACCTACTAAAAAGCCAAGGACATGACAAACGGAAAGAAACTATTCTTCTTGCTGCTCCTGCTCTCTGCCTTTGTGCAGGGAGTGAGGGCACAGGAATACATCACGGTCTATGCCGAAAGCGATAGTCAGGAAGACTGGATGAAATACAACGGTCAGGAGGTTGGAAAGTTCACTATCAATAACCGCACCCTCTACAAGGATGGTTCTTGGAACACGCTTTGCCTGCCCTTCGACCTGACGATTTGGGGCAGTATGCTCAATGATGGCGAAGCCCGCACTCTTGAATCTTCCTCTTTTGCAAACGGTACGCTGACTCTCAACTTCAGCGAGCCTGTTGATGAACTGAAGGCTGGTGTCCCCTATATAATAAAGTGGAGTTCTGACGCTGATCTGACGTATCTTGATTTCGGCACCGTAACTCTCAATACCAGTCTCAATCCTGTTCACACCGACTGCGTGGATTTCGTGGGAAACTACTCACCCGTGAACCTTGCTGCCAACGACAATACAAAGCTTTATCTTGGCACAAATAGCACGCTCTACTATCCTACGAAGGATAGAACAATCGGCATTTGCCGTGCCTACTTTGAACTGAATGGCTTGGTTGCAGGTGAAAAGATTAGCGAGGCACGTGCTATCGTTATGAACTTCAACGAGGAGACAAGTGGCATAGTTGATATGGATTTCAAGTCCGCATGTCGGGAGTCTGGGAATTCAAATCGCTTTCAGCATGGTTGGTTTACCCTTGATGGGCGTAGTCTCAATGGGAAGCCGACGGAATGCGGAATATACATCCATAACGGCATGAAAGTTGTGATTAGGCAAGGAGAGAATAGAACTGTCTTGAATTCTCTTGCCCCAGAACAGGTTATCAACGAATCAGAAAAGGAGGTGGTGAAATGAAGAATACATACGTAAAGCCTTACATGAGGGCTATATTGCCAAAGCACCAGTCCATGCTACTCGTTGATAGCAACGTAGTTCATTCCCTCAATAGGGATGGTCACCTAAACTATGGAGGTGGCGATGAAAGCTACGACGATGAAATGAGATAGAATGAACGTAGAAAAGAGTTTCCTATTGGATTATTAGATGTCATGAAGCAAGAATACGTTTGGGATTATTAAGAATAACCTATCGTGTTCTTGCTTTTTTATTTACATTTTCTGTTTCAAAAGACCTCCTCTCTTGTGTGGGGCATGGTATCATATTCGCGTTTTCTGGGCGTTGGCATAACAGAGGATTTTGGCTGTTCATTATTTACTTTCACTCGACAGAATTCGGGTAAGAACTATTGCCATAGCGGTTCATGCTCCCAATTATTGGGAAATCCCATTGCCGTAATGTCTATATTGGGGTATTCTGATAACAAAGTATCAATCTTTGCTTTCATATCGTTATTAGGCGAAATGACATCTAGGAAGTATTTGATAATGCACAGGTTAAAGTAAATTCGAAGAGAATCAGTTTGCAAGGAAATCCAGTTGCCTTCCATACGATTAGGCATCATTGGTCTTATGGTATTCTGTTTGTTCCAAACACGGGCATGATGGCAACAGGAGTTTCGGGTAAGAGTAACGATAGTAAGCCACGACTCGAAAGGTGCGACTTGCAAGCCGAATTTTTGGGCAATACGTTTCTTAATTCGAGGAACCCGAATATTGCTGTAAATATTTGTGAGGACACCAAAAGGTAGAATCTCTGCCAGAATCCATGCAGGTGGATAGGTATCGGAATATGTCTGTCTGAAATGGGAAATAAAATCTTCTCGTGAACGACGTAGTTCCGTATCTATTAAATCCATTGTGTGGCGAAACTTCCCCTCGTCGATGAAGTTATTGCTATCCGTCATCCAAAATGGATTGGCAATCATCTCACAACTTATATTGACGATGGTACTGCGAACTGCAACCTCTATTTTTTCAATCTCGTTGAAGATTAGCAGTCGTAACTTTTTGTCAAAGCGATAGAGCATCATGACTTGGCTAAAAGAAGTGTTTGGCTTGTATTGATGCTTATCTTTCGGAAGTTGCAGCAAAGGAAACATATAGGCTGATAAACGATAATAGCCTATATATTCAAGATAACTTTCTGCCTTGGCTGTGTCTGTCACAATCAAACCACGTGACTGCAATAGCCTGACAAGGTCATGTGCATTAGTATATGGCTTATGAAATGGAACTTTGTTATTCATGGGACATTTTATAAAAATAAAACGACCCGCACATTTGAGCATCGTGGAGAGGCTTGGCGGGTTCTAGTGGTTGCAAAGGTACTATTATTTTTCTGAAACTCCAAAGATTTTCGCTTGTTTTTGTTAAAATGCCGATATTTTTTACGAAAATCGTTCGTTATATGAGAACTTTTAACATAAAACATAGTAAGATGAGATTTCTATGTCTATGAGCAAGTTCCTATTTTCATCAAGCTAAGAAGCGGAGGACCGTCTCGTTAAAGGCATCGGGATTCTTGTTGGCGACAAAATGACTACCGGGAATGATGGCAAGCTCGGCATTGGGAATGGATTTTGCAATAAGTCGGGTATGAGATTCTTTTATCATATCATTATTGCCGGCTATGACAAGGGTTGGAGATTGTATTTGTGAGAGTTCATCAGGCTTCACGTTTGGATCGTTGACCATTAGTCCGAGCATCTCGGCATTAAGTCTTGCCTTGGGACTCCTCTTTGCGAACAGCCTCGCTATTCTGTAGCCTATCTCTATCGGAATCTGTATCTTTCTCTTTACGCCCGAAGCATCAAGGTTTGCTCCGTTGAGAATCAGTTTCTCCACACGCTCCGGATGCGCAAGGGCAAATACCATTGCTATGTTACCGCCATCAGAAAAGCCGAGTATATGGGCTTTCGCTATTCCGCGCTGATTCATGAATGCAAGCAGGTCCTCTGCAAACTGCCGTATGGTGAAAGGTGCATCTCCACGAGGTGTCTGTCCGTGTCCGCGAGTGTCAATCGCGATTACACGGAAGTGCTGGGCGAAAGGCTCTATCTGGTGCTCGAAATAGCTGCAATCCTCCCCATTCCCATGAAGCAGAATCAAGGGAAAGCCTTTTCCTTTCTCTATATAGTGGTGGCTGATATCCATTAGTAGAAGAGGCCCCCTCTAACTCCACATACTCCGATGTTATCAACATCGGACTTCCCCCGAGGGGGAGGGATTTTTATATAGTAATGAGCAATCACTAATAACTGTAGAGGGCATCGCGGATTTTACATTAATTATTTTTATTGTTTACCTTAGTATCTAAACGCCTCCTCCCCTCGGGGAGGTCGGGAGGGGGCTAATAATTCTTCAATCCTTCCTTTAGGAATGATATATACGCCTCTACATCCTCATCGTAGGAACGTGGGGTGGCGAGAGGCTTTTCTTCATTATTCAGGAGTACATAGAAAGGCTGGGTGTTAGAGCCGAACTTAGTGCGCTGGAGATAGCTCCACTTGTCGCCTACCGTGCGTAGCTTGCGTGGCTGGTTGTTCTCAACAACCTCTATTGGCTCGGGGAGAGGAGTCTTGTCGTCAACAAAGAGTTGGATAAGAACATAGTCATTGGTGATAATATCCTTTACGCGGTTGTCAGTCCATACGGCTGCTTCCATCTTTCGGCAGTTCACACAGCCGAAGCCGGTAAAATCAATCATCACAGGTTTGCCCGCAGACTTTGCAGCCTGCATTCCCATTTCGTAGTCCTTATATTTCGCCTCCACCGTCTCGCTCTTGTATAGGTTGAAGTCCTGAGTGCTCATAGGAGGTGCGAAGGCAGAGACAGCCTTGCATGGTGCTCCCCATAGTCCTGGTACCATATAGAGGGCGAAGGCGAAGGAGCAGAGAGACATGAAGAATCGGGTGACTGAGGTTCGCTGATTGATAATCTTCTCCCCCATCTCGTCATATTCGTCCTCATCGTGAGGGAAGCGAATCCAACCAATGAGGTAGCATCCGAGGAGGAAGAAGAGGATTATCCATAGTGACAGGAACACCTCGCGGTCGAGTATGTGCCAGCCGTAGGCAAGGTCGGCTACCGAGAGGAATTTCAGGGAGAAGGCGAGTTCTATGAAGCCGAGTGTCACCTTTATGCAGTTCATCCAGTTGCCAGACTTAGGTGCAGATTTCAGCCAAGATGGGAAGATGGCAAAGAGGGTGAATGGCAGGGCGAGGGCAAGTGCGAAACCGAACATTCCCACGGCAGGTCCCATGATACTGCCTGATGTCCCCATCTCCACGAGGAGGAATCCTATTATCGGACCTGTGCATGAGAAGCTCACCAAGACGAGGGTGAAAGCCATGAGGAATATACTCAGCAAGCCTGATGTGGAAGAGGCTTTCTTGTCAACTGCATTATTCCAAGAAGATGGCAAGGTTATCTCGAAACCTCCGAGGAAGGAGACTCCGAATGCCAAGAGCATAAGGAAGAAGAAGATGTTGAAAATGGCATTAGTTGACATGGCATTGAGTGCCGATGCCCCGAAGATTGCCGTTACGGCGAGTCCGAGTGCGAGATATATCACAATAATGGATATACCATATATAATAGCATCACTTATTCCTTTTGCAGAGCGCACCACCTTTCCCTTTCCGCTTTCATCCTTGCTCGCTCTTTTTAGGAAGAAGCTCACGGTCATCGGTATTATAGGCCAAACGCAAGGAGTGAGCAAGGCAATGAGACCGCCGAGGAAGCCGAGGAGGAAAACGCCAAAGCCCCCCTCCGTCTCCCCCGAGGGGGAGGGAGAGTTTAGTGGGGAGAGTTTAGAGTTTAGGGTTGAGGGGTTAGTGTTTAGGGTTGAGGGTTTAGTGTTTAGTGTGGATGTATCTTTTGAGGAATCAATACTATCCTTTTGTCCCTTAACAGGGGAAGGAGATATTTCCTCATCTATCTTATCGTTTTTTTTTTCAGCCTTAGATGTTGAAGGAAGAGTTACAGTTCCACTATAATTGAAATCTACGCTTGATGGTGGAATACATACTTCATCATTGCAGGCACCATATTCAAAATAGCCCTCAATCTTATATTCCTTACCCGTAAGTTTCACCTTTTGGGTAAAGACAACATTGTCTTCAAAGAAAGCGACCTCTCCTTTCCAAACCTCCTCGTATTTCTTCGTAGCAGGCTTGTTGGCTTTCAGTCCACCCTCAAGTCGAGCACCTTCAATCTTATCAATATTGATTGAAGCGGCAGTCGGACCATGCTTTTCCTCTGGGGCATAGACATGCCATCCCTTACTGATTGTTCCCGAGAAAGTAATAGTAATCTCATCAGGTGCAGTCTGCTTCATAGAGGCAGTGAACTTCACCTGAGCCCAACTCCCTAGTGAGAGTAATGATAATAGTAAGAGGAAGAAACTCCTCAAATAGGTTTTTAGGGATAGCTTTTTCATCATTAATTAATTATTAATTATCAATTAGCCTCTTCGGAGGCTTTCAAATATTCTTTCGCATACTCCACATAGTGTGCAGCATAGCTTTCGGCTTGATTTGGTTTTGTCTGCTTGATGAACTTGGCAGGCACACCACCCCATATCTCGTGAGGTCCGATCTTAGTGTTAGATAGCACGAGGGCATGGGCTGCAACGACAGCACCCTCTCCTACCTCAGCTCCGTCAAGAACCGTACTGCCCATGCCTATGAGACAACCTTTTCTGAGAGTACAGGCATGAACCGTAGCATTATGACCGATTGTCACGTCATCCTCCATAACGGTAGGACCAGTAGTGTTGGTTACGTGAACAACAGCACCATCCTGCACATTGCAACGATTACCCATAGTGATAGGGGCAACATCGCCACGAACGGTAGCCCCGAACCATACGGAGCACTCGTCACCCATTGTGACATCGCCAACGATAGCTGCATTCTCGCTGAAATAACATTCCTTTCCCCACTTTGGAGAAAGTCCTTTGTATGATTTGATAATTGACATAAGCCTAACCAAGCCTTCCCAAAGGGAAGGATGTTTTATAGTATTTATCCCTATATGGGATAGCTATTGTTGTAATTTATTATCGTTACCCCATTGATTAGAAATACTAACCACTCCCCCTTGAGGGGGTAAGGGGGGAGGAACCCTCCCTTGGGGAGGGACTGGGTGGGCTTTAAGCGTCAAAGAACACCTTACCGTTAGTGTCCTCTGGTCTTACAATTCCCGGATACTCGCTGTAGAAGTCCTCCTTGAGACGCTTCACATAGCGACGAGCCTCATACTTTGCCATAGGGAGGTCGTGCATGAGATAGTTTCCGCAGGTAGCAGCGGTAGTGCCAGGGACCACATCGTCATAATCCACTACATACTGGAATGCTGCTATCATAAGCTGGCGAATCTCCTCGCATGAGTATTTACCTTTTAATATAAGGTAGTTGCCTGTGAGACATCCCATAGGTCCCCAGTAAATGACATTGTCCTTCCAGCCGTCGAGGTTGCGAAGGTATGTGGCAACAAGGTGCTCTATCGTATGAATAGCAGCCGGATTGAGACAAGGCTCATGATTAGGGGCTGTCATACGAATGTCGTATGTGGTTATAGCTGCACCATTCACTTCATCCTGACGTGAGATATAGATGCCAGGCTGAAGATTGGTGTGGTCAACTGCGAAACTTGGTATAAGGTCCATCTTTATCAATTACTAATTACTAATTACAAAATTACCTGATTAGGGGTTAGAGGTTAGTGGTTAGAGTTGTATAATCTGTAATACAAACCGCCAACACCCATCACCCAACACCTAACACCCATCATTTGTTTCTTCGAGTGCAAATTTATGAAAAAATTTTTTAACAACCAAAAAAAACAGGCTTTTTGATGCTGAAAGTATGTTAAAGGGTATTACAAATTATTATAATCAGAGGCCACAATTTGGTAGTTTCGATTGGTTTTCATACCTTTGCAAACGAAAATCAGACCAACGGCTAAAGACTAAAGGCATAGGACAAAGGTCTAAGGTCAGGTCACATGATAAATGGAAATTGTATTCGACTTTTAATAAAGACGGTATAAAAAATTTATTCACCTAATATAAAAAAGTAAAATGAAAAAAATTTTCTCTTTTGCAGCTATCGCAGTTGCAGCAATCTCACTTGGTTCATGTGGCAACCAGGCAGAGCAGACTCAGAAGCAGCTTGACTCACTCCGTAACGTAGTAGCAGAACAGCAGAATCAGCTTCAGGCTGACGAGGAGTTCACAGATGCTATCAATTTCTCTATGGACAGCGTTGTAGCTGCAGAGGGTATCCTCATGAAGAATACTGAGGGTGGCGTTCCTAACCGTCAGCGTCTCAAGCAGAACGTAGAGGCTTACAAGACTATCCTCCAGAAGTATCGCGATAAGATCTCTAAGCTCCAGTCAAGACTTAAGAGCGAGAAGAGCGCTCACGCTGCTAAGATGCAGGAAATGCTCGAGAAGATGCAGGCTCAGCTTGATGAGAAGGATAAGGAGATCGAGGATCTCAAGAAGCAGATCGAGGACAAGAACGTTAGCATCGCTGAGCTCAATACTCAGGTAACTAACCTCGGTAACAACGTAAGAGAGCTTACTGATCAGAACATCGCTAAGGATCAGACTATCACAGCTCAGACTGACAAGATGAACGAGGCTTACTACATCATCGGTACAAGCAAGGAGCTCAAGGCTAAGGGTCTCATGATCGGTGGCGGTCTCTTCTCTAAGAAGAAGCTCGACCTCTCTGCTGGTGACCTCTCTAAGCTCACTAAGATCGATATGCGCGCTAAGAAGTCATTCAACATCCCAAGCGCTAAGCCTAAGATCCTCACACAGGCTCCTGCAGGTTCTTACACACTCACTAAGACTGGTGACAAGTCATCTACTCTGACTATCACAGACGCAGCTCGTTTCTGGAGCATGAGCAACGTACTCGTTATCTCTTACTAATCCCGAGAGAAAGTAACATAAAAATTAAATATAGGCACTCGTCCTTTCAAGGGCGGGTGCTTTTTTTGTGTGTATCCTCCAATATGACTCCGTTATACCTCAGCTTTTAGTTCGCTTCCCTCGATGGAGCAAGAACGGATTTACAACGGTATTAGAACAGACCTACTTTAGAACAAAAGAGAGGCTTTTCCTACGTATCTATTTTTTGCACATCAAACTTTTTCTGGCTTTCCTTTGGCAATATAAGATTTTTTGTATATTTTTGCCCCAATAATACTAAAACTATACATAAAAAAGAAAAAATGAAATATCTATTTAATATTTTACTGTTGTGTTTGTGTATAAATGCAAAAGCGCAAACAAGTAATAAAACCGAGTATTATTATTATTTCCATAACACACAAAAGGTCAATGGAAAAAACATCCCCGATATGGAAGATGAAATTATAATGATAGTATATTCACAAAATACCACAAAATGTTATTTCTATGGAACATCAGATGAATTTGATGAAGCCAGAGAGGGTTATCTACCTGGTTTCATAACACTAGAAGCAACCAATGCTGTGGTTAAAGACGGCAATATATCCTTACGATTTAATTCCACAGATCATAACTTTTATAGTCAACCAATAGAACCATTTTTACACACAGATCAAGAAATCAAATCTGCAGGTTATCGACTTTGGTTACAAGGGTTAAGTGATTCTCAGATTGTTATGGAAGGTAGATTTAATAGTGATTCTACGTTGTCATTAAGGAATATTACCTTCTATCCTAATGATACAAAAGTTTTCCGTAAGGTGACGAAAGCCTTTGTTACCTCAACATATAAACGCTCCCTTATAACTCCAGATTTGGACCGTACAAATAACAAAGATACCGGGTGGTTTCAAGATTAATTAGCCATTGGCAATCTCTGAATTCCCATTTCCCATATAGTCTTGTAAATCCTTGACAGTATGGGATTTTTCTTTTCTCTCTTTCTTGGATATAGGTCCTTAGTAGCAAGTCCTATGTAAATCCTATGCAAATCCCATATAACTCCCATTTCAAATAAGAACACATAAGAGGTAGAACAAAGGCTTTTCCTTGCAAGAAACTCCGCTTTTCCTCCGAAGATACTCCATACATACTCCATAGATACTCCATAGTTTCGATGGAGTATCTATGGAGAACTGATGTACTAACGATGGAGAATCCTTGGAGTTTTAAGGAGGAATTTGAGTATAAGCAAAAATTTCAAACGCAAAGCCGCTAAGACGCAAAGTTTTTATTTCATGAACACGGAAAACACAAAAGGAAATATCCCTCTGTGTCTCTGCGCCTTTGCATTTGAAAAAGAGAATTAACTAACGTCAGTTCGACGACTTGCTTTAGCTTGGTAAGCCATAGGCGAAC
>Ga0326513_10001786_pt1 | contig 16270 bp, 18 predicted proteins | sample 2_2465_0518_D_FD_203654 | JGI IMG/M metagenome (GOLD analysis project Ga0326513, IMG submission 203654) | Bovine rumen microbial communities from UC Davis, California, United States - 2_2465_0518 | ecosystem: Host-associated > Mammals > Digestive system > Stomach > Rumen | place: USA... | reverse complement strand
TAAAACGATAACCGCATAGGGGCAAATGCCCCTATGGGCAATGAGCTTGGCAGCAAAGCAACGCGATAAAAAGCGGAAGTCCTCGGCGCACATCCGAGATTGCTCACCACTCCTCCTGACGGGAGAATAAACGGAAGTATGTATTTCAACTGACAAGGTGGCTGTCAGTATAATTAAGCCGCCCATGTGGATTTTGAGGTCACGACTTGGAATCCGCACCAAATAGGGTGTAGCAAGTACCTCTCAGGTAGAGTTTATGACCGCCTGTTTGCGAAACTGCACCTCAATAAGATAAGGACGTAGAGCCACGCCCTTGTAAAACTAAAGAAAGCTCACTGAGAAAAGAGTTTTTAAGCATCTCTTGCATTGCGGTGTCTGTGCGCACAGGTATTGCTTTGATTTTCGTGCTTGAATACTGCGCATTATACCGTTTACAGCACAATGTAAAGGTGCGCATTATGGCGATGTGGTGAAGTGGCTAACACACAAGATTTTCATTCTTGCATTCGCACGTTCAAACCGTGTCATCGTCACCAAATAGAGGGTAGAATTTTAGGATTCTACGAGAGATGAAAACCGCACTCTCCGCTGTGCTTGCAGCAGTAGGTAATCAGGATGAGTCCTGCAAAGCCACAAGCACTTATGGAGAACTTGGGGTAACGACCTGAGTGCTTCACCAAGCGTGTCGTCAACGCTATAAGCATTAAAGGCAGATAGAGAGAACCGATCATTCTCTTGACAAGTGTAGTCCTTTCACTTCTGCCTTTACTATTTATAAAGGACGGAAGGGACGAAGTGATATGAATGTTTAAAAGTTATAAATTCAGGTTATATCCAAATCGACAACAAGAAATATTAATTCAAAAAACATTTGGTTGTGTGAGATTTGTGTATAATCAATGTTTAGCATATAAGATAGATAAATATCAAAACGAAAAAATAAATTTGTCTCAATTTGATTTAAATAGTTATAATAATCATGTTCTAAAAAATAAATTTGAATGGCTTAGAGAAGTTGACAAGTGGGCTTTAAGCAACGCAATTTTTAATCTTGATTCGGCATACCGAAGTTTTTTTAAAGAACATCGTGGATTTCCTAAATTCAAAAGTAAAAAGAATAATCATAAATCTTATAAAACCAATTGCTGTTATGGTGGCAGACCAAATATCGAAATCAATTTTACCATTTGTAAAATTAAACTTCCAAAACTCAAATGGGTGAAGGCAAGAGGACTACGAAATTTTGACGGTAAAATTAAGTCGGCTACAATAAGTCAATCGGCAAGTGGCAAATACTATTGTTCAGTTCTCGTAGAACAAGAGGAGGCAAAGCACCTTTTAAAGACTGGCAACAACGTTGGCATTGACTTAGGCATCAAAGACTTTGCCATTATGTCGAATGGTGATAAGATATCAAACCCTAAATATCTTGCTAAATCTGAAAAGAAGCTTGTCAAGTTACAGAGACAACTATCCCGAAAGTCAAAGGGTAGCAATAATCGTAATAAGGCAAGAATAAAGTTGGCAAGAGCATGGAATAAGGTAACAAATCAGCGCACTGATTTTTTACAAAAGTTATCAACCAAGCTAATTCGTAAGTACGACACAATTTGCTTAGAGGACTTAAATGTATTAGGCATGGTTAAAAACCATTGTCTTGCAAAAGCCATATTAGATTGCTCGTGGAGCGAGTTTGTAAGAATGTTACAATACAAGGCTGATTGGTGTGGTAGAACTATCTCAAAGATTGATAGATTTTATCCAAGTAGTCAAACGTGTAGTTGTTGCGGTTATGTAAATCCTGAGACTAAGGACTTGTCGGTAAGAGAATGGGTTTGTCCTGATTGTGGAACTACGCATGACAGAGATATTAATGCTGCTAAGAACATTTTAAAACAAGGATTATTAGCAGTCTAATATACCATTAGTACGGTAGGAACTATCGGAATTTACGCTTGTGGAGTTTGAGGTTACGAGGACGTTGAAGCAAGAAATTTATATAATGAAATGTTCAAATCTACAAATCATATATTCCTCCTATGCCCTCTTTGAGAGGGCTTTTGTGTTGTCCGACTGCGACGATGTTGGACGGCGCACCATTTTGAATTAAAGGAGTGGCATCATGTATAAAATGTCAGTTATAATACCTTGCTACAAAGCAAGAGAAACAATTGCAAAGACATTACATTCAATCGCCATGCAAAGCATTGCTGCCGATGTAGAAGTGCTTGTCGTAAATGACGCAGATAATTTGAGTTACTCGGATATACTGAGTAAGTTTGACGACCTAAATATTGTTTATGTACAAAGGGAAAAGAACGGGGGTTGCGGGCAAGCTCGGAATACAGGAATCCGTAACGCATCTGCGGATTATGTCTGCTTCATTGATGCGGACGATCAGTTTACGTCAAGCATCACCTTAGAAATCATGTACAACAAAATCAAGTCTGAGAAAGTTGATATGCTCGCAGGAGACTTCGAAAGCGAAATGTGGCAGGACAATGGGATTGCCATTAAGAAAATTGAGAAGTCACCAGTTTGGTGTCATAACAAATATTATAGGCGACAATTCTTGATTGATAACAATTTGTTTTTCAACGAGAAGCTTCGCATAAATGAGGATATGGAGTTTCACCAGTTACTCATTGATATGGGCGGCAAGGTGGCATATGTGCCGTTTTGCGGCTATATGTGGCAAGACAATGCAAAGAGTGTGACACACGAAAGCCTTTATAAAAACAAGAAGCAGTTTGTGACGGCTTCGGCTGAGTATATCCGTGACTGTGAAAAGCGTGGCATGGGCGGTGAAAAGGTTGTGCGACGTATTTTGCAAAATTTGGTGATGGTGTATTACTATTATCAAATCGTACTGGATGACACGCCTGAGAATAAGGATGATTATCTGGCGGCTTGCAGAGAGTATTGGAAACTGGCTGATAAATATACAGCAAATGTAAGCGACGAGGAAATCACGAGAGTATTTTTGCCAATAATGAAGCAACAGTGCAGTTTGATACCGAGCGTGACATTTATGGAATTTTTAAATGAGATTAGAGCTGACTAAGGTCGGCTCATATGTGGTCGAGGCTGTGTTAGGCGGAGACTGCACCAAAACAACAGCAACACAAGGGAGTAGCTACCTGAGTGTGAGAGAGGCTTCTACTCCCCTCTCTCGGCTGTTGAAATAGTGAGAGTAGAGATTGGAGTAGGGATATGGCAAATGCAAGAACACATGATGAATTTATTGAATTACTTAGGAAGAAAAACGACAATTATGAATATATAAAAATACTTGGTAAGTATGAGAAGGCAGAAGAAAAAATCAGATGGAAATGTTTGAAATGCGGAACAGAACATAACACGAAAGCAATCACATTAACAAGCAATCATTTTTGTTCTGTGTGTGCAAGTCAAAAACTAATTCAAGAAAAGGCTAAAACATTTTTAGAAAGACTTAGGATTGCAAATCCAAATTTTGAACCTCTTGAAGAATACAAAGGTAGCGTTGTTGAAATCCGCTATCTTTGCCATAAGTGTAACTGTATTAGTTACGGTAAACCAACGGTTATGCTTAGAGGTGGCGATTGTCCAATTTGTGCAAGCAGAGTTAGAGGAAGTAAAAGAAAGAAGCCTAATACTCAATTTATAAAGGAGTTAAACAAAATTAATCCAGACATTGAGGTTATAGGAGAATACTGTGGTTATCACGACGATGTAAAATGCAGATGTAAAAAGTGTGGCATTCCTTTTGAAATGAGGGCAGATCATCTTTTAGAAGGGCAAGGGTGCATATCATGTGGTTCTTCTAAAGGTGAAAAGAGAGTTGAATCATATTTAAAAGAGAATAATATATCTTATGAATTACAGAAACGCTTTGCCGATTGTGTAAACATCTACACTTTGGCTTTCGACTTTTATTTGCCTAAATATAATATGTGCATTGAGTATGATGGTGAACAACATTTTCGTCCCGTTACTTTTGGCGGCTGTGATATTAAAAAGGCAAAAAGCAATTATGAAATTGTAGTCAAAAGAGATGAGATAAAAAATCAATATTGCAAAGATAATGATATTAGATTATTGAGAATACCATATACAGATTTTGATAATATCGAAATGATATTAGGAGAAAATTTGAGTTAAAAGGAGGTGGCAACATTGCCACGCAAACCAGCGAAATTAAATACCAAAAAAGAAGCTCCACGTTATGTGTGTCAATGTTGTGGAGAGGAAAAGTCAGATATTAATTTTTTTACTGCCAAGTGGTCGAAAGTTTGGAACATTACAAACCACAAGGTGTTATTTTGTAAAGACTGCATTCAAAAATTATTCGATGAGTTTAAAAATCGCTTTGATGAATTTACTGCATTGAAGATATGTTGCCATTATCTTGATGTTCCTGTGTCAAGAGAGATGTACGATAGTATAGTTCAAAATAATAACTTTTTTAATGTTGGTTTATATCTTAGGCAAATGAATTTAAGGCAACTTCAATATCAAGGGTTTGAAGTCTCGATGGTTAATGGAGAACTCGGCAAGACCGAAGATGAAGCTAAAGAAGAACGAGAAGCTAAGTGGTCAAGGGCTGATAAGCAAAATATGAATTACTGTATTAGTGTTTGTGGCTATGATCCTTTTGAAAATTGTGGCATGACAGACATTGACCGCAAGTATTGTTTTAATATACTGGCAGGTTACTGCGATAGTCAAGGCGTATCAGAAGATGGGCATAAGGTTCAAAGCGTAATACAAATCACAAACTCGCAGTTACAATGTCGTAAAATAGATGAATTTATAAATGCGGAATTAATGAGCCAAAACCCAGATGAAAGCCGTATTAAGAATTTGTCTACGACTAAAAAGCAGTTGCTTGATGCAATCGCTAAAATAGCACAAGACAACAATATATCATCTGCATATAATCAAAATTCAAGCAGAGGTGCAAATACTCTATCATCCAAAATGAAAGAAATTGCAGATAATGGATTTGAAAGTATTTATGTAAACTGTTTTGACATTGAGACTTGCGACGCTATGGAGCAAATCGCTCGTATTAGCAATCGTGCTATTATGGACGAATTAAATCTTGATGGCTCTGATTACTCAGATATGGTAAAAGAACAACGCGACATGATAACAAATCTTGACGCAAAGTATAAAGCTCTTGAAGAAGAAAACAGAGTTCTTAAAAACCGCATTATTGATTTAGAGGCTAAGAAAAAGTGAGGTGTGAGTTATGGAAATAATGAAACATCTTTCAAACAAGGAATTTAGTCAAAAAAAGTTAGAGGAATATGCTAACTGGAATAAACTCACACAGTACGGTAGACAGAACCCTATATGGTTTATGGAATATATGATGGGTGTTTCGCTCATGGACTTTCAAAAATACGTCTACATGAATAGTTGGGTGAAGCAGTTTGTATTACTTCTTCAGTGTAGAGGTGCGGGCAAAACAACCACGGGCGCGCTCTTAAATATGACCAAGATGTTGCTAATTCCTAACTGGAAAACTTATGTTGCTTCAAATTCTTTAGCTCAAAGTATTGAGGTTTTTAAGAAAATCGAGAGTATTGCTTTGAATCAAATACCTTCATTTAAGAGTTTGACAGATATATATGCCGAGGAAGTTGAACGTAGTGCAAATAGCGAAACAGGATTTATTCACGATCCTAAAGGTTATCATTTTAAACTGTTTAATAACAGTGAATTGACAACTCTTTCAAGTAATCTTACGGCAAATAGAGGTAAGCGCGGGAGCGTAATGTTTGATGAGTGCGGTTGGCTTTCTGATGAGGCTTACGCTGTACTTGAATCATTCATAAACGTTGATACGACCTTTAAACTTGGAACTAAAACTGTTTCACACATTGATCCGCGTCAAGTTCCTTTACAATTGTTGTACACATCAAGTGCGAGTGATGTTGAAAGTCATTATTTTCAAATCTTTGAGAAATTCTCTAAAAAGCAAATGATGGGCGATTCTAATTATTTTGTTGCCAACTTAACAGCCGATGCGTTATTGAAGCATACAACAGTCAATGGTAAATCCATCAAATCGCATCTTAGTCAGGCGCAAATCGACAAGGCATTTGAGGACAATCCCGATCTTGCCGAGAGAGAGTTATATAATCACTTCCGCAAGGGTGGTGGCGTTAATGCAGTTGTAAGCATGGATTTGCTTAATCATAATAGTGAAGTTAGAAAACCGTTACTTTATAATGACACTGGCAAGAAGAAGTTTATATTCTGCTACGATCCAGCGAGAAATTTTGACGGGAGTGTTTTGAGTATATTTGAACTTTGTGAAAGCGAAGAATTTGGGTATTATTTGAGACTCGTTAATGTCATTAGTATGGTTGATACAGAGTCGAGAAATAAAACTCCCCTGCCTATGACTGAGCAGTTAAAGATTATTAAAAAACAAATGGTTTTGTATAATGGGGCTGGTGCAGCAGAATGGGAGAATATCGACTTCTGGATTGATGCTGGTGCAGGTGGCGGTGGCATCTCTGCTGTTGCCGACCAACTACTTGAAGATTGGTTTGACGAAAGTGGAATAAAACATCGCGGTATTATTGATCCTACTCATAAGCAATATGAGACAGCGAGAAAAAAATATCCTCTTGCTATGCCAATTGTTCACCTTGTTGATCCTCAAGGTTATAAAAAAATAATATATGATGCTTGTCAAAAAATGTGTCAATTGAATTTGATTAAATTCACTGAATATGATGGCAAAGATAGCATAACATTTCTCAATGAGAATGAGGAAATCATAACGCAAGAATTGACAAATACAGAAAAATTATCTCTTATAAATATAGAGTTGGCTAAAACCGAGTTATCTTATATGTGCAGATATGAAACAGGTAGTGGCAATGTTCAATATGAACTTGAGAGGAGTAGGGCAAATAAAATGCATGATGATAGAGCCTACACAATGGCACTTGGAGCATATGCTTTATCTACCCTCAGAAGAAAGAATTTGATAACAATACAAAAGCCAGTCGAAGAAGATTTATGCTTCTTTGGACGTGCGGCGAAATCTTACAAATGAAAGGCGGTGACTTATGGACAACGAAATATATAATCTCAAACGGTTTGCGAAACTTCGCTCGGACGTGCTTCTCGACCTAAAGTCAAACATGGACGAGGTGTCAGTATTCCTACGCAAATACCCTCGCAAGACGATACTCTCAGCATTGGGTGATCCCACGGTAGCATCGTCTGCGGAAGTGCTACGTGAAATCAGCCGTTTTTACTTTGCAATCTCACCGCATTACAGGCGAGCAGTTATTATGTTGGCGACGATACTCACCAACAATTATGTAATACGCCCGTTGGAGAATGTCAAGACCGTAAACAAGGAGAAATTTGAGGAGCAGTATATAAATTACGCTTTAAAATGCGCGCGGTTCAAGTTTAAGGACATCAATCCGCAGATAATGGTGCGCACACTTGTTGATGGCATATATTACGGGCTTATGATAGAGGACAAGCGCAGTTTCTTCTTAAAGCCACTTCAGCACAAATATTGCCGATTGGTGTCAGTAGAAAATGGCGTTTGGCGATTTGCATTTGACCTTTCGTACTTTGACACCAAGAAAACCAAACTCATGCTCCCGTCATACGGCAAGGAGTTTGAGAGAGCATATTTAGCATACAAGGGCGACGGCAAGGACAATAAAGGTGACAAGACAATGAGGTGGTTTGTGCCACGCAATCAGATTTGCATAAAGTTTGATGAGGAATATCCATTTATCATTCCCCCACTGGCGGGCGCATTTAAGGCAATTATTGACCTTGAAACCTATCAGGAGATACAGAAAGACGGCGCAATTCTTGACAATTACAAACTCATCAACTACACAGTTGAAACTGATAGCGATGGCAATCCAGCGTTGTCATACGAGCAAATCAAGAAGTATTACGATCAGATAGCGGGTGCTGTGCCAGAGGGTATTGGTGTTGCGGTCAACCCATTTAAGGCAGAAGGTATTACTCTTAAAGATACCACTAATGCTCAAAAGGATTATACCGAGGACGCAACAAAAGACCTGTTCAATAACATTGGTATCTCTCCCCTACTGTTTGGTTTGGGTGCAAATCCCACATATAAGGTTATCGAGCTTTCTCTTATCGTTGACGCAACAATGATGATGAAGGTATTGCGGCAGATACAGAGGGTATTTAATGTTAAATATCAGCGTGAAATGTCAATCCACGACGATTATCTGTTTGAGATAATATTCCTTGAACAGAATAGCTTTAATAAAGACGAAGTTGCAAATCGTATGCAGAAGTCGGCAATGTACGGAGTGCCATCAAAACTGCTTTATGCGGCAGCACTCGGACAAGAACCAATCGACGCTTACGGCGCAAGCTATCTTGAAAATGACATATTGGGTTGTAGCGTGGATATTTACAACAGACCGCTTATTAGTAGCAATACTTTGAGTAATGGCGAGGTCGGTAGACCTGAGACAGACACACCGTCTGAAAATACAGCACAGAACATCTCAAACAATGATGATTATAAGTGAGGTGTTGAAATGAAATTTATAAAGGTATTAGAGCCTAAGTTGCAGGAAGAACTTGCTAACTTAGGTTTTTCTTATACAACAGAAAAACTTGGCGACAAACAAGTGTTTGCTTTTGCCGACAGCAAAGAATTGAGACAGTACATTGCCAGCAAATATTCTGATATTAAAGGCGTGTGCTATTTCGATGATAAGCTGTTCTTTTGAGTTTTTGGAGAAATTATGAGAAAGGAGGGTAAAAGCAATGGAGAAGTTTAACCTTAACAACGTTTCTAAGTTTGAATTTATCAAGCCTGTAAATAAAGAGTTTTCGCTATTCAAATGTTGGGTTGCAGGAGTTGGAAAGAATAGGAATATGAGCTATATCTCAAAAGAGAGAATGGACGCAGCTCTGCCTACTCTATCTTATGCACCTGTGGTTGGACATTTAATCAAGAATGAAGATGGTACATACAGGCTCGGCTCACACGATGCAGAATTTGATATGGAGACTTGGGAGTTTGTACCACTTACTGTACCTGTTGGTGTTGTAATTGCTGACAGTTTCTCTTATGAGACAGTGAATGAGTATGGCACAGATGTTGAATATCTTACGGCAAATTTAATACTTTGGACTGGTAGATATCCACAATTATTTGATTGCAAATATAGCGATGAGATATTCTGCGCTCAGTCTATGGAATTGGCTGTTAATCAGTATCGCATATTAGAGGAAGATTCAAACTATACAGAGCTGTTAGACTTTAGCTTTTCTGCACTATGTTTGCTTGGTAAGTCGGATAATCCAGAACTAAACAATGAGCCATGCTTCATTAGTTCCCGCCTTGAACCAATCAACTTTAGCTCAAATGATTTTGTTGCTAAGTTTAATGAACTTAAAGAAGCAGTTAAAGAATGTTTTGACACTGAGGAAGAAGGTGAGGTAAACGTGGCAGAGAATACAATCAACGTAGAGGAACAGGAGTTTGAGGAAGTCAACGCAGAAGAAACTACTGTAGAAGAAACAATTGAGACAGATGAAGTTGTGGAGACTGAAACAGAAGAAGTAGTTGAAACTGAAGTAGAAGAAACGACCGAAGAATTTGAGACTGTTGACTACGAAGCTAAGTACAATGATGCTATGGCAGAGATTGCAACACTCAAAGCAGAGATTGAAGCTCTTACTCCTTACAAGCTCGCGGCTGAAAAGGTTGAGAGAGAAAATGCAGAGAACGAAGTATTTGCAAAGTATGACGCTCGCATCGGCACAATGGCTGAGTATGCAGAGCTGAAAGCAAAGGCTGGCGAATATGCTATCGCTGACCTTGAAAGAGAATGTCTTATTCTCGTTGGCAAGTTTGCCATGAGCGAGACAACTACAGAAGAAGTAGAGCCTGAAACAGAGCCTACAATCACATTTGCCCTTGATGACACGGCTGAGACAAAGCCTAATCGTTATGGCAATCTTTATGAAAATTATAGGTCAAAATAAGAAAGTGAGGTAAGATTTATGGCACATGGAATTTTTAGAGGCGACAACGTGACTTCAATCACAGATCCCGCCAAAATCAGAACAATACAGGTTTACACTGACATCGACAATGGCGCACCTATCACACTCGGTGCACTCGCAGCAAGCGGTAAGTATGCTGGCGAAGCAGAGGTTTTCACGACAGCAACAGCTAACGGCGCAGCCGCAGCAAATGTTTGGGTTGTAACAACTCCTGAAATTGATTATACAAACTATGCGCTTGAGGATTTCTTCAACGCTAATGGTGCAATCGGTAGAGCAATTGCTATGGAGAAGTATGACATATTCTCAGTAACATCTGAGGTTCTTTCTGCAACTCCTGATACAAGCGACAAGAAGTATATCGCTGCTGGCGACGGCGGTTGGACAGTATCAAATGCTAACACAAAGGCATTTGCTCAGTATCTCGGCTCAGACGTACAGGACGGCGTAACATTCTACGCATTTGAAGTTCTTTAATTTACAGGAAAGTGAGGTAATAATATGAATACAGAACTTAGACAGCTTGCCATTGACGTTTACAATGGCGTAGACGTGAAGTTTGAGAATGGTGAGACAGGCGAGGATATGATTCGCAACGCCATCAACAAGGCTTTCGGCAACATTAATCTTAATGATGCTAACGCAGTTAAGAGAGCTATCGCTTACGGCAAAGTTGACTTTGAGATAATCAACGAGCTTATTGATACAGCTATTAACCTCTCAGCAGAGGAAAATTCTGAGCTTTGGGACTTCGTAGATTTTAAGTCCGCAGCTCTTGGCGATAAGAATGAGTTCTACGTAGAGGGCAACGACCTTCTCCGTGTTGACGTTGTTACACGCGGTACTCAGGGTGTTCGCAGACAGCGTATGCTTTCTAAGAAGTTCTCTGTTGAGACAGCAACTAAGGCTATCAAGATTTACGACGAAATCAGTCGCATTGCTTCTGGCAGAATTAATTGGGCTAAGTTTGTAGAGAAGATTGGCAAGTCTTTCGACAATGACAGATTCAACGCAGTTGCTACAGCTTTCGGTAACATTACTGCTTCTGGCGCATATGCAAAGGGCGGTGCTTCATTCAACGAGAGTGACATGATTGACCTTCTCACAACAGTTGAGAACGATGGCAATAAGCCTAAGATATTCGGTTCACTTCAGGCACTCAGACAGCTTACTATTTCTCACGAGGGCGAGACAGCTAAAGATTCATACTACAACATGGGATATTTAGGTAAGTTTAACGGCTATGATTGTTTCCGTATCTCTGGTAAGAACATTCCTACTAACAAGCTGTTTGTTGTTGGCGCAGATGACAAGTTTGTTAAGATGTACGATGAGGGTGATACAATCACAATTGCTCACAACTTCACAGAGACAGCCGATATGACACAGGAGCTTCTTGTTGAAAAGACATACGGCGTTGAGGTTGTAATGGCTTCTAAGGTTGGCGTTTATACAATCGCTTAATCTATATTGAATAAAAGGAGATTTTTAGATGAAAAGATTATCTATTGACGATAACTACCTTGTACCTGTAAAGTCAAATTTTGATGGCACTCTTAGATTTGAAAAGGGCGGCTACAATGAAGTTTGGTATGAAGTTGGCGAAGAACAGGAATTGCCGTGGAAAGAAATAGAAGAAATTCGCAAAGGGGCAAGAAGTTTCTTTGAACTCAATTGGATTATTCTCGTTCCTACTGCGGAATATTCTGCGTCTGAGATGTATGATTCTCTCGGTGTTGGTAAGTATTATCCCGACGCTGATAAGTTTAAGTCACTTGACGAAGTTGTTGCAATGAAACCAACAGCTATGGCTAAGTATTTACAGGGCGTAAGCGAGAGTTATCGTGAATCGGTTGCGGTTTATGCAAAGGGGCTTTATGAGAATAATGATCCTCGCATGGACAGCAAGTCTAAAAAAGAAGCTATCGAAAAGGTGCTTAATGTAGATTTCGACGAGGTGTAATATGGCAACAGATTTTAGCGTAGTATATGGCAGTTTTCTCAGCAAAGTAACCGATACAGATTTATCGGATATGACTGAGGAAGATGCAAATAGCGTTATGTCTGATTTGCTCAAACAGGCGACAGTGAAATTTAGTGAGTCCTGTAAAAAAGATTTGAGTGATGTTACGACAACGGGTTTTGTGAGTGACCTTGACGACTATGAGATTGACATATTGTCAGAGCTTATGGTCGAGGCGTGGTATAAGCCACACATTAACTATACAGACCTGTTGCGTAACAAACTCAGCACAAAGGATTTCACAACATTCTCTCCCGCCAATTTGCAGAAGGAAAATCGTGAGTCGTATGAACTTGCTCACAAGAGGGCGAGGTCTATGATTAATGAGTATTCGTTCCGCATGAACAATATAGGAGATTTAAAATGAGCAGACTGCCAGACAAAGCATTAAAAAGCTATTTGCAAAATCTCGTGAATAAGGTGTACAAAATACTGCCAATGAAAGAGGAACGCTGTGGCACACTAACATCTTATCTTTTGAGTTTGGAGAACGAGCTTATAGGTTGCTATAAACTATGGGACACTCTCGAAAATGAGCCGCAGTTTTTAGCTGTCATAAATATCGTTAAATATCTGGCTATAGAAGATTACGATGTGGTAGTTTGCAAACGCGAAGTCTTTAAAGCAATACGCCTTATAGAAAGTATAAATAATAAATTTTTTAGAGAGGAGGGATAAGATGGCAACATTTGGTGAGTATCAGGCAAGAGTTAATCAACGTGGCACTACTGATAGGGAGCGCACACTATATTATGAAAAGCAACATCTCAAAAGTCTTGCCGTCAACTCCCTCTCCTGTAAAGCTTGTAAGGTAAACGGAGTAGATCAGTCACTCGTTATTGATGACGGCACTCTCCCCTATTATAAGGACGTAAAAAGTTTGCCCGACGAATATTTTGACGCTGGCGATTTAGTGGAATGGGCTGATGCCATGTGGCTTATTGTCTCATGTGATTGGGATAAAGAAGTCTACACATATGGCAAGATGCAACAGTGTAACTACGTCCTCAAATGGCAAAATACAGATGCAGATGTTATCGAGCGTTGGTCGGTAATATTAAGTGCTTCTAAATACAACAACGGTGAAAAATACAATAACGTCATAGTTGTTGGCTCAAATCAGCTCATGGTGTATTTGCCAATTGATGAGGAAACTTTGAAACTGAGATCGGACAAGCGTCTTATGGTTGACTTCAACATGGAGTCACCAAAATGCTACGACATTACCCGTGTCGATACGGTTACTATGGGATATGACGGAACAGCCGAGCCGAGATATGATGGCAAGGGTTGTATTCTGCTTGTACTTACGGAAACTGAGATTAACCCCGATGTTGACAGAATTGACTTAATGCTTTGCGATTACGTTAATCCTAACGACATACCGCACCCAAGTCCAATAAACATAATTTATAGTGGCGCACCATCCATCAGAATAGGTGGTCGTAAGACCTTTACAGCGGAGACAGAGAATGAAGTTGTGTTCTCTCTTGTTAATTCCGCACTATTGGACGGCAAGCTGACAATGGAGCAGACTGGCAACAAGTGCGTTGTCAAGTGCGCTAATGACTCGGCTTTAGTTGGGGCAACTTTCAAGGTGAAGGTAAGTCGTAATGGAGTTGTGTCAGAATTATTAGTTGACATCATAGGGGCAGTTTAAGGAGGTGTTGAAGATTGAACAGAGATAGTTGCATAAGGGCATGGAAAAATCAAATCATGTCTGAGTTATCGCAAGACGACGAAATAATAAATGCTCTTGGATTGAACCCCGACGAAAATCCTGATGATTTAGCTTGGGTGCGATTTTTTCCTCACGAGTGGATTCCAACGACAGAGCAAGATGTTAAGACATATATCTTGTTTGAAATTCAACTGCCTGAAGAACGTGTTAGGTATGGTCAAGAACCAAGTCCAATATATTCCCACCCTATTATAATCTTTTCTGTACTTACTCACCAAGAAGATATGAAACTTAATTTGGCGGGTGAAAGCGGTACGAGAATGGACTATGTGGCGGAACTTATTTCTAAAAAATATAATGGCAAACGTGGATTTGGCGTTGGTAAGTTGTATTTGAAATCCAATGTTGCGAGTAGTGTTAATACTACATATCGTGAAAGAGTGCTTGTATTTCAAGCTGTTGGAGTTGATAATGACTTATGTGAGGAGTGATATTCGTGGCAGAAAATAGCGATTTAAGTATTTATCGCGGTAAGGATATCATAATCACAGACCATCTTAAAATACATCAACCTACAATTGGGCAAATCGAAGAATATGGTGAAAGAGAATACTTTTCGTTAGTATCTACATTTATACTAACACCTTTTGACATGATTGCTCAATTAGATCAACAAGGCATAGACTTTACGCAAATTACAGATTTTGCTTTGTTTATGGGTTTGTTGCCATGCATACCCAAGGAACGTTCTCAAATCTTATTTGGCAATACAGACTTTACAGAGTATAGGCAGGTAGCTACAGAAAATGGAGTGGTTTTAATGAACCACGAGTCCGTTATTAGTGAACCTGTATATCATATTCTTGCAAAATATATGCGAAAAATACACTGTATTGCTCCGCCCAAGTACGATAAAGTTGGTAACGAAGCGACAAAGCAAAAACTTATTGAGTTTGCATATGAAGATTTGAAATATGCCTCACGCAAACCATATAAATCTCAGTTGCAGAATTTAGTTTCTGCACTGGTTAATCACCCATACTTTAAGTGTAATTACTATGATGTATGGGATATGCCCGTTTTCGCGTTTTATGATTCATTGCAACGGGTTGGCATAGTCAGCAATGTTATGAATTTGTATCAAGGTATTTATTCTGGCAATGTTGATTACAGTAAAATTAACAAAAAGGAACTCGACTGGACGCGACAGTTGAGCAAAAACTAATATAGAAAGGAAGGTATTAGAATGGCTTTCGATATTAATAATTTCGTCATTGACGAAACTAAGAGAGTATTCTCACGTAATCCTGACACTGGCGCAATGAACTTCCTTGTAGCTCAGATTGAGGATGCTCAGATTACTTGTGATTCTGAGGAGGTTACAAAGAACGACGCAAAGGGAACACCTATTGCAAAGTGGTCACAGGCTAAGACAGCTAACTTCTCAGCTTCTAACTCACTTCTTGATTTCTCTCTTATGAGCTGGCAGTTCAATGGTGAGAACAAGACGGTGGCTAAGTCTGGTGCTGCACTCAACGCTCCTGCTATTGAGGAATATAAGGCTACAGGGGCTACCACAGAGTATACTCTTGCTAATCCTGTTGTTGCTGAAGCTGATGGTTCATACAAGATTACTGTTGCTCTCCTTACAAGAGATGGTGCTTGCAAGAAGAATTTTGTACAGAAGTCTGTTGGTGATCTTGCTACTGGCGAATTTAAGTATACTTATACTTCCAGCACTCCTAAACTCACATTCTACAGTGGAGATATTGTTGCAGGTGACAAGCTCTTTATTGCTTACGAGTATTCTACAGAGAACGCGGTTGCAGTTTACAACTCTGCTGACAAGTATGCTACAGCACAGGAAATGTGGGTAGAGGTTCTCGGACATGATATTTGCTCGGCGGGTACTATCTATCATGGGTATGTAGTGTTCCCTAACGCTTCTCTCTCAGCTTCAACTACTGTTGCACTCACAAGAGATACATCATTCCCGTTTGAATTTTCAGCAACCCAAGACTACTGTAGCGACGAGCACGAGCTGTTCAGAATTGTAATTCCACAGCCTGCTTCTGAGTGATAGGTGGTGTAGTTAATGGCTACAAAACCCAATGCAATATGTGAAATCTGTAATAAACCTTATTATAAGTGTAGCAAGTGCGATAGCACACCACACTACAAAACTCACACTTGCAGTCCTGAGTGCTATCAAATATATATGGTGCTCTTGGAAGTAGAGGCTGATAATAATGTTCTTACAAATAGCGAAGCAGCACAGAAATTTGCTTATTTAGGAATCACTCTTGATAGTGATTTTAACAAGTATAGAGATGGCGTTGCGAGTTCTATGAAAAGAATAATTGAGGAAGGTATGCCAAAGGCAGAACCGCCTAAAAAGAAAAATAAATCTAAACTGTTTGATTAATAGAAAGGGGTAAGTTGATTGTATTAGCTTACCCCTAATTTTTATAAACCCCTTGACAAAGTGTAAAATTAATGCTATAATATATTAGAGAAGATTAGGGGTATTT
>Ga0326513_10001785_pt1 | contig 16285 bp, 18 predicted proteins | sample 2_2465_0518_D_FD_203654 | JGI IMG/M metagenome (GOLD analysis project Ga0326513, IMG submission 203654) | Bovine rumen microbial communities from UC Davis, California, United States - 2_2465_0518 | ecosystem: Host-associated > Mammals > Digestive system > Stomach > Rumen | place: USA... | reverse complement strand
GTGTATCCTCGCAACAGCAGGAACAGTCTTCTGGAACGGTATCTGTGCATGAGTCACAACACCCTTCACTGCAAGGATTGATTTTTCGGTAGCCTTTGCAGTCCATCATGGAGCAGATGTCCCACGGCACAAGGAATGTCTTCTCTTTGTCAGCCTTGTAGAAGATTCCACCCGGTATGATGAAGTTGATGTTATACACCAGAGTATCATCCCTACCGCTGAAGTTAGGCGAGATGCTCTCCACAACGGCATATGCCCATATCAGTTCACCGTTGTCGATTGCCCATAACTTGCCCGGCTTTCCAAGTTCCTCCTTTACGAACTGGACGTAGAATTCACGGTATTCGCAAGGGAGTTTTCTCATGTGGAGCGTTATGGTCATGGACACATTTCGTTCTGCAATGAAGAGGTAGTTCCGCTTCATCGGGCGGTATGAACCATGACCGAACGTCCGCTCAATGGACGAGCCTTTGTAGGACACCTCCCCGTCATAATCGGAGATCATGTCGAATCCGTCAAAGACCAAGTCATTGAATTGTATGTATCGTCTTTCGTATATCACTGTAATGCTCCTACGAAGCGTCCTGCTCTCTTATACGCAAAGTTGCGGTTGCTTGTGCTGATGTTCTGATTGATAGTAGGACTGTTGTTGTGCGTGATATTGTTGTATATGGTTGTACCGCTTGCCGCCGAAGAACGTCTTCCTGCCTTCGCAGACAGTTCTCTCATCGCTCCTGCAATGTCGAGGTTGTTTATCTTCTGCATGAATCTCACACCGAAGAAATCGACAGCTGCTTTGCGATGGACGTATTCTCCCGGAGTCAGCATCGCAGGTACGGTGTCTGTTCCTCTCGGTCTGAAGATAGTGCCACCACCTCTGGAACGATACAGAAGTCTTCCACCTCTGCCAATCTGACCGCCAGTGTGCGAAAAAACATTTGCAGATGCAGGATTATCGCCAGTTACGCTAACGTGTCTCTGAATGTGGACGTAAACGTGTCTGGTGTAACTGTTTGTGATGCTCTGCACTGCGCTTCTGATAGCACTGTTAGCCGCATGAATATCAGCGATAAGTGCGTCATGACCTTCTACATGACCGTTGATTGTTACAGTGACTTCCACGTTTGCCAAATCGCCGTTCAACGCATCGAAGATGCCCTGTACCGCAGTCTTGAATGCATCGACCTGTGCCTGTAACTGTGCAATGGTATCCGTCTGAAGTGCCTGACCTAACTGTGCGATCATCGTCTTTATGTTCTGAATCGCAGTGAATGCCGCTCCGTCTGTGGATGCCAGGCTTCCTTCGCCAAGCGAATTCAGTTTCGTTACAACCGACTGAATCTGCGTTACCGCATCGACCACACCAGAGAACTTCTCGGACATATCCGCACCGCCCTCACCGATGTATGTGTCGAATGCGGTGTATACTTCTCCGATTCTCTGGAACAGACCGACAAGGTTATCCTTCAGCGCAGTCAGTGCAGAAGCATTTCCTCTGCCACCACCGCCAAACTGCGTCAGCGGTGCTAACTGTTCCTGTATCTGCGGTAAGAGTGTCACGATTTCACTGATGCTTGTGAACATCGACTTGACACCATCCATCGCAGTGGAAATCGCCCCGACCTGTCCGATGTTCATGCCGACACCTTCACCGTTGTTGCCTAACATATCGGTGTAAACGGCATTCATGATGTCCCCGATGGTAGCGAACAGACCGCCTTCTCCTGCCAGAGTGTTTCTGATGGTTTCGATAGCGTTGTATCCCATGCCACCAGTTCCGACACCTCTCTGCATCAGCGGTGCTAATTGCTTCTGAAGTGTGGGAATCAGTTTCGCCACGGATGCGATGTTATTGAACATACCTGTGGTCTTGGCAATGACATCAGCGAATCCTGTTGCCTTGTCAGCATCCATTCCGCTCTCTTCAAAACTGGTGTTCAGGTCGGTGTAGATGTCACCGATACCACTGACGAAGTCCTTGATGCCCTGCATCGTGCTTTCATCGAATCCCTTGAAGCCAGAGAACTTCTTCGCTCCTGCGGCAATCTTCTGCATCGAGCCGAAGATGGATGACATCGACTTCATGCTCGTCGCAATCTTGGAAAGCGCACCCTTGTTCATACTTCCGAGTCCGTCTTTCCTCTGTGTTGCCGCCGCTCCCTTTGTCAGACCTCTTGCTCCAGTCTGACCAGTCTTCTCGCCGTAGATGATGTCATAGATGCTGAACATATCGTTTACGGCTGTGCGGAGGTTTTCCTTATTGAAGCCTGTAGACTTCAGACCCTTGACGTTGTCAAAGACCTTCTGCATCGTGCCAGTAATCTTCTCGATGTTGCTTGTTGCAAGAGAGATAAGACCAGTGTCGATAGCGGCGATACCTGTAATCTCTGTAGTGATAGCACCGATGCCACCAATGACTTCAATCGCAGGAAGGAAAGCCTTAAAGATGCCGCCTGCTGCGGCTGCACCTCCTGCCGCTCCTGCCGCCGTTCCTGCCGCTCCTGCGGCTTCAGCCGCCTTGCTCACCTTGCCGAGATTCTTGAAGAAGCCGACAAAGGATGACAGTTTCTTCGATGCTCCAGTCAGTTTGATAGCACCCAGACCATTCGCCAGAACCTGCAAGCCTGTTAGGAATCCACCAAAGATGTGTCTTCCACCCTTCAGCAGACCGCCGCCGATAGTCAGTCCGGGAGCAAGCCACAGCAGATGCGAAAATGCCTTGCCAAACTTCTCAAGGCTTTTGCCATCAAGTTTGTTTCCCACTTTCTGCATGAAGTTTGCAATCTGACCAAGGCCTTCTACGAACCCCTTACCAAGACCCTTCCAATCGATGCCTTTCATGGCATTGAAGAAGTCCATGATTTTGTCTGGGTTTGCTTTGATCCAGTTCTGCACGGCTTTTGCCGCCTTGTCGATTCCAGGACCGAGTTTATCCGCAAGAAAACGGTTGAGTTTTTCATACTCGCCACCCGTTGCAATCTTGGTGACTTCATCCATCGCAGTGATGATTCCTGCACCCATTCTGGAAAACGCATTGGTGATATTCGCAGACAGTGCTTCCCAAGTGTCCTTCGACAGTTCAGCCATTTTAGCGGCTTTTCCTGCACCAGTTCCTGCCTTTAATAAGGCATCAAGGAATTCCTCGTTTGATACCTTTCCTTGCTGAACAGCCGCAACCCATTCGTTCAGTTCCTCGCCGCTTTTGCCCATCTCTTCGCCCATCATACGAATCGCAGGCATCATGGAATTGGCAAGTGCTTGCCACTCTCTGGCGTTCATGTCTTTGCCGCCAATGAGATCCCTTAACTGCATCATGCCTTGATATCTCTGGGTGTCATTTGCCATAGAAGCGAGGAATGCATTGTTAGTAGCAATAGCAAGGTCAGTACCCTTCTGCATATCGCCCATCGTCATGGTGAACGATTGTGCCATCTGAACCATTTCATCCAGACCTGTGGGTAGACCTCTTACTGACTGGTCGAGTTTGTTAATGCTGTCCTGTGCGGTGAAGTTCGCAGTCTCAAACTGCTTCATCATCTTCGGGTATTTGTTCATAATGTCATAACGAGCAAATCCCGATGTCAGTCCTTCAGACACCTTGTTGATAGCACCGAATCCTGCACCGAGTGCCGCACCGCCTACCAGAAGTCTCCACGGTGCGAGGAATCTCTGTATGGCATTACCTGCTGACTGCATGGCAGAGCCGAGATGCGCAACACGGGAAGTGTTCTGCTTGAACATCTCCCCTATCGTCAGATTCTTCTTTAATTGTTTTGCTTGGGCGTTTGCTTTTGCGGTTTCTTGGGCAACCTTGCTCATACCAGAAGCGGCTTTACCCATGTTGCCCATCTGTGCTCCGAGTTCACTCATCGCTTTCCGCATCCGCTCCATCTCGGCACTGGATCTGGAAAGTCTGTCCATGAATCTGTTCAGACCACCAATCTCAATCCGCTTGTTCTTGAGTCTGCTGATGATTTTGTCGAGTGCTCGCAGCTGATTCATGGCTTCTTGGTAGCCCATGATTTCTATTTCAATTCCGACTCGTTCAACCGCCATTTATATATCCTCTAATGTTCCTCGGAACTTTACTGCGTATTGTTCTGGACGGGGATGCTTCATCCTTTCCTTATTGTCCAAAGACTTCCATTCTTCAAGGTTGCGCTGTGATTGCTCGTTCGCATACTCGCCATAGGTGACAACAAGTTCTGGTGTAGACCATGTGTCCAGAATCTCTGCCGGACGGAGATGCAACAGTTTGGCGAGATAGTGTGCCATGTGTGAATACAAATCCAGTTCGGCATCATAGTCTTCTTCATCGTCCTTTTTCTTCTTCGATTTCTTTACTGTCCCATCGAATCTGTCTCGGACGATTTTTCGGTAAAAAAATCCATGCCGTTGATGACTTCGGGGAAGTCACGAATCATTTCCATGACTACAGGAATGACAGTAATGGATACCATGTACTGTTCCTCGTTCTCTGGAATCCGCAGGATGGTCGCTACAGCATGACACATTGCTTCAATCATTTCCTGCGAGAGCATCCGCAGTGCCATTACCATCTCATCGTCTGTCAGATCCCGGAGAGAACCGTCTTCTGTAATGACATTGAAGAACTGGTAGATTTCCGCAAATGCAGTCTGGACAGATGTGTAGATTCTCGGTGGAATCCATACGTCCTTGAATGTCCGCTTGCACTTGATGTAGTTCGGTGTCTCTTCCACGATTTCCACATCGGGCATCTTCTCCAGTCTCGACTTCCATGTAGCCTTCGGTGGATACCAGAAGTAGAAGGAATACTGATACTTGACCAATTCCGTTTTGTTCGGGTCACCTACGATTTGCAGACCTTCCGTCTCATCAGAGATGGCATACGGTGTGGTGTCATTCTCCGCTTCGTCCATAGCCTTCTTCATCTCGATGAATTGCTCTACCGTCATATTTTTGATGTCTTTCGTGTCCATATTCCTCTCCATTTAATTACAAGGGGAGCGTGGATGACCGCACTCCCCTTCAGCATATTGTGGCTCGTTACTAACCGAGAATACGGTATGCTCTGCCGAACTTGCCAGTAGCATCCTTCTGGATAGTAACTGTGAATTCAAACTCGGATTCCTCGTCAGTGATCTCATCCGGGAAGGATGTGATGATGACGTTGTCGAAGACGAATCTGTACTTCACTCCGTCTGTCCATGTTCTGGTGTAGGACATTCTGGTGTGCTTATATCTCACGTTGTCTACATCGTAGATGTACTCTTCGATTTCGACTTCCTGCGGATAAGCAATAACCAGAGTCTGACCAACCAGAGCCTTGTTGACGTATACTGTCGCAGAACCATCCTCGTTGTCGATAACGAAGAAGTGCTTCTCATCGATGACTACCCTGTTCGGAACAATCAGTTCGATGAGGTGAGCGTCTGTGACGTTACAGTTATCTGCTCTCGCTACAGATACGAATCCGCACTCGTCAGAAGCCTTGTCCGGCAGGACAACAACACCGTAGTCAGCGTTGTCACCCGTACCTGCTTCAACGACCTTCTCGACAGTCTCGGTATCCCAACCTGTGGTTGCAGTACCCTTGCCCAGAAGCGGATGCAGTTTCATGTAGTTCGGAGTCAGAGCCTTACCAGTGATTGTCAGTTCAAAGGTGTCGATGGCTTCATCATCGATGCCGCCGTTACCGAAGCAGGTGCTCTCGACAGCCTCAAACTCCCATGCACCGCCAACAGTAGACAGGCAAGCCAGTCTGACAGCTGCGGTGGACTCAAAGTCTTCCAGTGTATCGTAGATAGCGATGGAAGAGATTCCGATTTCGGATGCCGTATCGCCCTGTGCAGGTGCAATAGCAACGGAGATGAATGCCGCCACATGGTTCGGTGTCCATCCGTTGCCTTCCGTGGCAGACGGAGCCTGCGACAGGTCGATGACAACAGCCTTATAACCGTCAGAGCCAGTCTCCAGTTTGGACAGGTCTACGGTGTAGGTATCAGCGTTCGTCATCAGAGAGGTGTCGGATACCTTGACAGTCAGAGTGCCTTCAGAACCCTTCGTGTACAGTGTGATAACACCGTCAGAGAATTCAACAGCATCCCATCTCGCCTTGTATACGGTAGCCGCTCCCTCGTTCATCAGCGTACCAGAATTGACGCAACCGTCACGGACGCACTCAAACTGGTTCACAGGAATCGCATAGCGGTTGAATGTACCGTTACCGCTGACGTATTTATTCGCCATGATCTTCTTGCAATCAGGCAGATAATTGCTTACAGAGAAGTCAACCTCTGTGGTCTTCTGCAATTTTTCGACACCGATTTTTGAAATCAGAGTGTCATTCTTGCATCTCGTCATAGTTACTTACCAACCTTTCTTTTGTTCTCCAAGACACGCAGTGCCGCCTGTCTTGCCTTTGCAGGAGAGGACATCTCGTTAATAGCCTTCATCTTTCTGGCGATCCAGGCATCCATTTCCTGCTTTGCGGTATCTTCCGCTTTCTTCTCAACGGCTTTTGCTTCTACCGCTTCAGCCTTTTTCTTTTCAGCCATAGTGTTTCTCCTTTACCGATGCCTGTTTGCCACCTCTGCTACGAAGTGAATCCCTGCGTATGGTCTTGCCTGTGCGTGAAATGAACCATCGGTGAATTGCAACATCGCCGCATGATTCGGATTTCTCGGTGATACTCTGCGCTTCGGGCGAATAATCTTACCGCCGTTGCCTTCGTCTAAAAAGAACAGGTGAAGAGTGCCTTCACCGCCAGTACCGCCAACAAAGGCACTCAAGCCACCGCCTTCTATGTGAATCGCACCGAGAGCCTTACCAGAACGGGAATGACCGCTTACAATGGCTTTCAGTTCACCATTGATGGTGTTGGATAACTCGGTCACCTTGTTCTCACATGCTGTTTGTAGGGTGTCAGTGCAAATGCCCATATCATTTCACCTCTGTGAAGACCGTCTGTTTTTCTCCGTTCTGGTCTGTGTACATATATGACATCAGGAATGCTCCATCTTCGTCTGTCACCTCTACTGGAATGCCCACACGGAATCTCTGTGTCTTCCCAGAAGGAAGAATGTAGAGTTTCTGTGATTTCATGGACAGTTCCGAGGTGCGCTTTCTGCCACACGGTACACAACCGCCAGAACTTCTCTCAAGAATGCCGTTAAATACTACCTTCATACAACCACCGCCCATAAGTCATGTCTCATCTCGCAAAGAGATATCATCGAAAGATGCCGAATATACTGTTCTGTCAGCGTGGTAAGGAAGTAGTCCTGCAATCTGCCAGTCAGTGTGGTGTAATCGATTTCACCCACCTCGTCCGGCTCATTGCACGGTTGGCATTCCTCACAGTCGCAGGTGTTCTTCTCCTTAATCCACTGCAATGCTTCGCAGAAGATCGGGAGCAGACAGTCTGGAATGAGTTCGTATCCTGCAACATAGGTAACAAGCAGCTTATAGTTCGTGTCACAGCCACAGTTCGGTTTGCATCCGCATTTCGGCAGAGGAAGTTCCATGCGGAACACCTCGTCTACTGCGGAATACACATAGTCCGTGATTTCTGTTGCTGTTTCTGTGATTCCTTCCTGTTCGATCACGGTGAATGTGAAGGAGTCGGGGTCAAACGGAAAGTAACGTGGTTCAAATGTGAATACGTCACAATCGCAGACGCAGTCAGGCAGGTCGATGACCTCTCGCCGTTCTTCCTGTAGGAATGTGCTGCAGATGCCACCTTCCTTCGTAGACCAACAGGTCTGCACACTGATAAGGTTTATCAGTTCGTTGACATCGTTCTCCCTCACATCGAGACAATCACAGTATTCAGTTAATTGGTCGAGGACTGTTTTTATCTCTACCGCCATCTTTTATTCTCCTTAAACCGCAGGAATCAGTGTAGTCGGGTTGATCAGAGCCGCAAGGTCTGCGATATCAGTGCAAGCACTGGATACAGGCACATCAGAGATAACCATCAGTCTGTTAGCGTTGTTGTTCGCAACAGTACCGAAGTTATACAGATATGTGCAAACCTGTCCACAGCCGTTCTCCAGAGTCTGCTCGGTGAAGTCATTTCTGATTTCATACGGGTCATTCAGGTTGTATCCGAAGAACAGACCAGTAGAACCGCCATCGATGAACCAGATGTCACCAGTAGCATTCGTCATGTCAACAGGAACCAGTTTGTCCTCCAGGAATCCGAATCCCTTGAAGTACAGGTTATCGCCGTCTCTTCTCCAGTCAGCCGGATACTGACCGTTCTCGTTCGGCACTACCAGACGCTTGAGTGTTCCGTAAATCAGCGGATTCAGTGCGAACACACCGCTCTCAATGCCCAGAACGTCCAGTCTGCAACCGATGGAATCGAATGCCGCCAGAGGGTTCGTTCCAGAAATGGAGATGACCGCAGTGTTCTGAAGGACTTCCAGAAGACCGTGGAACGGCTTTGTGATGTTGTCGGATGTTTTGGATGTACCAAGAATCGCAGTGTGAGCCAGATAGAATGCGAACCACAGTTTTCTGATTCTCTCATTAACTGCATCTACGCTCTCACCAGTTCTGGCGATACCTGCAAGGTCGGTTCTCTCGTTGATGCGCAGTCTTTCCATAATCATCTGGTCGAAGATCTTGTCGCAGTCCTTCAGACACAGCATGAACAGGGGAACCTGTCCTGCACACTTGGCGAAGTCCGGCATCGTCCAACAACAGTCAGCAGAGTTATTGGTCGGCTCAAGTGTGTAGACCGTACCAGGAATGTCCATCTCCCACTCCACACCTTCGGTAGCGGACTGGTGGAACTTCTGGGGGTCAGTGCTTCTTGCTCTCATTGTTCTTGCGAACGGAGTGTTCAGAAGCCAGTTCACCAGAGGATAATATGTCTCCAGTGCATTTCTTACTGTGAAGTCTTCGATACCTTCACAATCGCTGATGATCTCGATGAAATTCGTAGACAGTTTCATCAGTTCATCAGGGCTTACCGCTCTTGCTTCGAGCATCTGTAATCTGTCATTGCTAATCGGCATTGTTTAGTCTCCTATTCCGTCACCGAATGCGAAACTCGTATCGGCAACACTTTCCTTCTTCGGCTTTTCCTCGTTCACACCGAGTTTCACCGAGATGTTCTTGGCACTCTCAATGAATGCCTGTTTCTTCTTCTTTTCGTCCTTCAGTTTGTTGGAAAGACGCTTGTTGGTTTTCTTCAGTTCGCAGATGATGTCCTCCTGCTCACCGACTTTGGCTGTAAGTTTAGCCACAGTATCTTTAAGGTCATTCACTACAGACAGAATCTCTTCGAGGTCGGCTTCTTCGTCTTCGCCTTCTTCACTGACTGCCAGTTCAGTTTCTTCGGCTTCGACTTCTTCACCAGTCTCTTCGTCCTGTGCAGCTTCAGACGGTTCTTGGACTGTTTCTTCTTCTGCAGACAGTTCCTCGGTTTCCTCCGTGACTTCCTCGTCAGCAGATTCCTCGATGATTTCCGCAGTCTCTTCATCAATAACTGTTTCTTCAGCGGACAGATTTTCAGTTTCTGCTTCAGTTACTTCAGTTACTTCAGTTACTTCAGTTACCGTTTCACTTACCCTTTCACTTACTGCTCTTCTTACCGCCTCTTCAATTACGTCATTTTCAGTTTCAATTGCGTCATTTTCGACTTCCATGACGTTGTTTTCGATGTCCTTCGGCATATCCATGTCTCCTTTAAGTTCAAGACCGCTCGAATTGACGTTTCCGCATTCACCGACAAGGGCATAGGCATTGATGAAAATCTCATCGATGACTGGCATCCAGTAGCCAAGCATCTCTGACAGATTCTGCGTATCTTCCTCGTTCATGTGATAGAAGAATTCAGCGGAAACACCGATGTCATACGGTTGTCTCTTCAGTTCCTTGACGAAGGTGCTTTCTCTGTCGAGATGCAACTTAACGTCAAGAGCCTTCCTGTCATTTTCAATATCTACAACGGACAGGTCTTGCTTTCTCCACTCACCGATGATGAACGGGAAGGTAGCAAAATCCATATGTCCGAGATTGACTGTGCCAACAAAGTCATCTGTCAGATTCAGCACTTCGGTCTGCTCCCACTCGCCGTCATCGTTACGGCGGTATCCTCTGACCTGTGTGTTCTGACCGTTCAGGAACTTCTCGATCGTTCCCTTCTTGATGACAAATCCGTTGTCAATGTATCCTTCATCAAGCAGACGAATCTTCCTGTCAGACAAATTCATAGTATTGACTGACAGTTCCATGCATTTCTTCTCTTCATCATGGAAGGAAAGACCGATGATGGCATCCATCCGTCTCTTGAACTTCTTTCTTTTTCTGGTGCGCTCATCACGCTCTTCGATAAGATTACTCATCGTACACCTCTATGATCTGGTATGATATCTTCTTGACTTTTCCACCGCATGAACGGCACATTTCCAGTTCAAACGGCACTCCTGCTTCTGTCAGCGTCTTGGCGAGGTCGGAATTGTATCTCACCTTGCGCTTGTAGGTTCTGAACCACTCAAGCATGGCTTCGTCATCAGTCTCATAGACCTCACCAGGCACGAATCTGTGCTGATTTCGGTATGTGACGATGGGTTTGCCGTTGTATTCCCTTGTTTTAGCCACGTTATAGAGGGTAACAGGGACTTTTTCGGCTTTATTCAGCCTGTACTTCATCCTTTTTCGCCCCCTTTTTGGCAGATTTCTTGGTTTTGGTCGATTTTTCGGTCTTTTTAGCCGATTTTTCGACCTTTTTCTCCTCTTCTACCTTTTTCGGGACGATTTCATCGAATCCATGCTTCAGATAGTCGAGTCTTTCCTGCTGTGTATTGAAATGGATTACTTCCTTCATATCTGTCACCTATAATTCCCCGGCAAACCAGAGGAAAAGAAATCGTCTGGTCTGCCGAGGCTGAAATGCTACTCTTCTATGCCTTTGCGATGGCTATTAGTCACAACCGTAGGGGTCAGCCTTCTGGATGTCACCGCTCTGGGCTGTGGTAACAACGATATTGTCTACTGCGTGGAACGGAACAAGTGTCACCCCGTCCTTTGTCTCGATGTACATTGTCTTGTAATCATCGAAAGCCGCCAGAGCATTGGATGCCGCATTCTTGTCCGCAGTATCAGCGACTGTGATGGTAGCACCGCCAACCGTCTTAATGGTCAGTGTCTTCAGTGTCTTCTTGTATGTTGCCATTTGAATCTTCCTTTCTTATATGAAATGTTAAGAGTAACGTGGTTAGATCGGCATCTCTGTTGCCGTTGTCTCTGCACCATGCTCAACGATAAGCGGCAGAATCTCTGCCATTGCTTTATTGCTCAAGGTGTTCGTGAAATCGGAGATGAACTCCTGCTCTGTGATAGTGGTCATCTTCTCAAAGTACAGTTCCTTCGTCTCGGCATCTCTCACAACGATTGCACAGGGAATGGTCTTGATGTAACATCTTCCTGTCGGCTGTTCCTTGATGCAACGGTATCCGTCTGGTGTGTGTCCCGATACGATATACATCTTCTTCACCTTGCCGAAGGTCTTCACCTTGTAGCGGTTCTTGAAGAAGTAGTCGGGATTTACCGCATGGATTCTTTTGCCTGTTGATGCCAGTGAGCCATCGGGGTTTCTGGACTGAAGTCCTGTTCCGCTCGGCTCATAGGATTCCGCACTGTTCAAGACAGCTGCGTCTGGGAAACTTACATAGACAGCACCTTCTTTTTCTGCGATGATCCGATTCTCACGAATCTCCTGCTCCTGTTCGAGCATCTGAAGCATTTCCGATTTTGTTGCCATGTTTAGCACCTCTTCCTCTCTGTATAAAAAGTTCCTCTAACTTATCAGTTCTGGATGCCGACCTTCAGTTCCTCTAAATCGCCGTTCTCGTTATGCAGATTTGCATTGAGCATATCTGCAAAGTCCTCGAACAGTGAGAGTGCATCAGGTCTAATCCTGTCGTTCTCGTCATGCATTGCATTCAGCAGAGACATGATGTTAACGATCTTCGTCCGCATGGTGTTCTCATCTTCCCTCTGCTCCATCTCATACTTGTTGAAGAATACCTTGCCGACTTTAAGCAGATTCGCCAGAAATCCGCTTAACTGTGTAGCGTATTTCTCTCTCTGCGGCACGATGGAGTTATTCATCGCAGTATTGATGATGGATGTCATGGAGACGTTACCGCTGACACCGCCCAACTCAAGCAGAGACGGTGACATACCGAAGTCCTGTGCAAGAATCATGGTGTCATTCTTCAGCCATTCAAGGAACTCCGTAGCCTTCGTCACTCGCTCAAGATGTTCTATGTTCTCATCAAAGGCATTCGACAGGACGATGACCGAATCGGAAGAAGAGCCTTTGATCTCGGATGCGATTCGAGTGACTTCCTTCTTCAGATTCTCAATGCGCTTGTCATTGCCTTCCAGTGCTCCTGCCATGACGGTGGTGGAAGACACCTCGTTATTTTCTCCTGCAACGTATCCGTCTTTCGGTCGGATGATGATTCGACCAGGTCCGTCATAGGTGATGTCATAATTCAGCCGTTCATATACCGCTACAATGAGGTCGAGTCTCTCTTGGTCTGCCAGAAGCGGTGAAGAACCATACCATTTGGCGGTATCATTTCTTACCACGATGAATTCCTCGTCCGTCAGCAGAAGCAGTTTCTGCTCTCTGATGCGTCTGATGAAGTCCTCATATTCCACAAGGTCTTCGTTTCGGAATTCGATATACGGCACTCTGCCGCCATCTTCTGCAATGACGTAGCCGAGAAGCCGTTCCAGACCGTTGTCCGTATACGTCAGCACACGGAATGTTCCCCATTTGTACTGATATACGTTTCCGTCTATCCACCGAAGTCCTGCACCGCCATGCGTGATAGCCATGCCTACTGTGCTTCTTATCTCTGCCAGATTCGTGTTGCCACGGTCATTGCGTCTGTATAAGAAGGCATCCAGTATCTGGTCTTCGTTGATGGAGCCTGTAGTCAGACCGTTACTGAAGATGTAGTTCAGCGTCTGTGTGAGGACGTATTCCGCACCCGGCAGGATCTCCATGTACCTGTCAGCCTTCTCAAGACCCTCTTTGCGTTTCTTCTTCGGAGTCTTGATGTCGCAGACAGTGTTGCATTCTGCCCAGTTGCGGAGCATATCTTCGAACATCTTCTGCTGTTCTGTTGTCAGTTCGTCATATACTTCTGCCATATCTCTTCCTATGGTATTGCGTAAGCCGTATCGCCCAGAAACAGGATGGATGCATGGATGGATAACAGAACCGCATCCAGTCCGTCCGGCGAATGCCCGATGATAGCCTTTACCTGCTCCTTCGGACAAATCTGTATCTTTCCACTCGCCTTACGTTCTGATGTGATGTGAGGGAGTGCGTCTTTGATCTCGGCATATACGTCTTCTTCCACTTCCAAGACCTGCTCGTCTATGAGGTTCTGGAAGTCAAGGTGCATTTCCGCACGTTTATTTGTGGCTTCGACAGCTGCATAATGCTTTGCCCTCTGCCGTTCTTTGGTTGGTGTCTCGGAGAAGTTCACACCACGGACGTTAAGTCCCATCTGTGCAAGACCTTCAACGAGCCATACACCCCATCCAACGTCAACGCAGACCATTGATGCGTCCCTGTCGAATGCGATCCGAGCAATCGTTCGGATAATATCCTTCGAGGTAACACCGTCAATCCACTTCGGCTTCTTTATCTCTATCAGTTCTTCGGTTCTGATATGCCCACCGCCTACTGCGGTAACGGCTACCTCTATCTTGTCTTTACCTTTGTATGCCGCATCCACACCGATGAATCTCTGCGTGTAGGGAGCATCGAGGCTTCCCTTCACCGTTGTCGGTGTGCCGAACATTCCACCGCCGTCTACGTCTAATACGCAGAGAAGGTATCTCCTTCTGGTGGAACGATTCCTTGCAAAGTCACTTTCGTAGACGATTTCCTTCGAGAAGCGTTCTTCTTCTACCGCAGTCAATGCGTCCATCCACACGATGAGTGTTCGCTCTGAAGGATTCTCCTGCGTCAGTTTGTCATAGAAAACACCAGGTCTGTGCGGATTGGAAATCAGTACCGATTTGTACTTCTTGCCATCGATTCGGGCAAATTCCCTTCTGCCCATCTCCGCAAAGGTGTCATCCGAGACGAGAGCCGCTTCGTCTACCATGAAGTTGCCACCTCGTCCGACAGCCTTGTTCTGCGCTACATTATCGTTGTATGCATCAGCCAGTGTTATCGGCTCGATGAAACCGCCATTTGCAAAAGCCAGTTTCTGCTTCGACACCGATGTGGTCAGCCTTTCCAGTTCCGTAGGCTTCATCAGCAGAGACTTCTTGATCTCCGGCGAAGCCTCCTGCGTGGATGCCGTGGTATAGGACATGATGATCTGCGTCTTATCAGCAGAGGATGCCGCTATGTACCACTTCTCACCGCTATATGCCGCAAGGAGTCCGATATGCCCAAGCAAAAAACTCTTGCCGTACTGACTTGGGGTGGCGATGATTATCTCGTCATAGTCATCGCTTAATATGGCTCCTGCCATCACAGCCTGTGAGAAAAACAGCCTGATGCCGTATGCCGCTCCTATCTTGGCGGCTCCTGCCTTCGCCAGACGCATCGCTTCTGCATCGCTTACAGAGAGCCTCTTGTAGTGGCGAGGTCGCTTGCCAATGATCCACGGCTCGCAGTCATAACTTTGCTGTGCAAACAGGGCATCAAGGTCTTTATACCGACCCTTCACCATCTGTCTTGTCCTCTGTCTTATCCTCTACAACACCACCGAAGTCGGAAAGCAACTGATCCAGTTCCTTCTGCTTTTCTTCCATCGTAAGACCGACAACAGCACCTTCAAATGCCACCGATGCCTTACTGGAGAATTCGTCAGGTGCTTTTCGCTCCAGATACCATTTAGATGTAGCCACAGACCCTTCACGAAGCGATTCCGCAATGTTCAGTTTCGCCTGTGCTACGATTTCTGTGTGCAGGAAGTCCCTTATGTCTGCGATTCGGGAATCGGATGCTACGATCTCTTTCAGTTCCGCTTCAGTAATGAAAACGTCTCCGTCTCTGGACGCACGAAAAGATGCCTCCCTGTCGGAAAGACCGTTTTCCCAAGCGATGATGATCTCCGTCCACGCTTTGTCACTTATCCAGTTTGGCTTTAATGCCTTGTAGGGTACTTTCTTGCTGCTCATAATTACTAATTTGCTTCCTCTCGTTTTGACCACTACCACAAAAAAAGAGCCTTGTCAAGACTTTTTTCGCACTTTTGCCGTATTTCGCAGGATTTATCCATATAATATCGTAGAGAATGTGCTACAATGCCCGTGAGGTGCTGTGTCCTCAACACCTTTCCTCTTCATACTCTCTTGAAAAATGCGGCGGTTTTTACAGACTTTCGCATTTTTCTTTTGCCCAAAACATCCGCTTTGACTGACCGCACCCCTGTTTTCTCCCGAAAACGCCAAAATAAAGAATTGACAAGTTTGCTTCGCTGTGGTATTTACTTGTTGTGGACAAGAGCACCTAACCAGAGGTGCATCTCGGTCAGTCGGTACACGGCTGAAGCCATATGAAAACAGAACAGATTTTTAATCGTTACCCTGTAACTCATGCTTACAGGCAAGATGTCCGTGAAAGTCGCTCTAAACGGCTCTCACAGCCTCGTAAGGGCATCTGGTAACGGAACGTGGTTAGTGCTTACAACACGTTCTCAAAATAAAAAGCAACGGTTGACATAGGCATCTGTGCCGAGCAGGTGTCCGAGGTCGCACCGACAGACAAAAGCGGGCAGCTTGCAGGTTCTGTATGAATCTGCGGTAGTGACGGAGTACCCCTCCGTTCGGAAATCCTGGAGCGTTACTTTGAATGGCAAGGGCAGGATGAGCCAGTCCACACAAGTAGAAGTAACACAGTGCGAAGTATTGCAGATCATCGCCTGAATCACCGATCCGCAACCACCTTCGCCATGCTCGGAGTACCTGTAGTCAAGAACGCTCTCAATAGCCTTGACCGCTCCTCTGACACAGGGAGTTTCTATGCCCGAAACCTCCTCACCAGTAACATACGACCCCCTTTGCCCCCTTCCCATTTTGCCTCCGTGGGTTGGGGGTCTTCCTTGTTTTGGGCAGAGAAACGGGTAACCGTTACGCCCCCTCTCCTAACACCTACCGCTCCTTCCACTACCCGACCCCTCACCTACCACTGCCAGTCACTTGGCAAATACTTCCAGACGATAAAATTGGACGGGTTCTCAAATGGGAAAGGGTTGCCCGAACACCTGTTCGTTTCTTTGCAAACAGAGGCACCCAGACAGAGACA
>Ga0326513_10001784_pt1 | contig 16296 bp, 29 predicted proteins | sample 2_2465_0518_D_FD_203654 | JGI IMG/M metagenome (GOLD analysis project Ga0326513, IMG submission 203654) | Bovine rumen microbial communities from UC Davis, California, United States - 2_2465_0518 | ecosystem: Host-associated > Mammals > Digestive system > Stomach > Rumen | place: USA... | reverse complement strand
ACCTATCAGCTCAACGGAAGTGCTCGACACTTACAACCTCAGCGGACGCAAAGCCGTGTACCAGCTCGCTATACCAAAGGGCGACACGCACGACTGGTCCGCCGGCAAGAGAGTCAGCTTCCTGGGAGAGGACTGGAGGATCATTGATATTCCAACCGAAGGGATTGAGTACATGATCCCGCTCAGCTGGAACAAGAAAGTGCAGGTCGAACGCTATGAGCAAGGCGGTTAAGTTCAAATTGAATAGAAGCGGGGTAAGGGAACTGCTCAGGAGTCCGGAGTCGCAGGCGCTGGTCAAGTCGGCTGCGGAACGGGTGCAGAGCAGAGCCGGAGACGGATATGAAGTGGATACGTATGTTGGGACGACCCGTGCAAACGCATCGGTCTATGCTGCAACGTATGAGGCCCGCAAGGACAATTACGAAAATAACACTCTGCTCAAGGCAAGAGGAGGTGGATTATGATCGCTGAATTATTAATAAGCTTCCTCAACGAGAAGCTCGGGATATATGTCGGAATGGAACAGCCCGAGCAGAAGACCGGTTACGTGATCCTCGATCAGACGGGTAGCAGTACGATGAACCGCATCAAAACCACGACCTTTGCCGTCCAGTCGTATGGGGCTTCGTTGCTCGAGGCCATGCGGCTGAACGGACAAGTCGAGGCAGCGATGGAGGAGTTCGCTGAGCTCCCTCAAGTGGCAGGGGTAAGGCTCGAAACAGATTATAACTTTACAGACACGACCACGAAGCAGTACCGCTGGCAGGCCGTGTATGACATTACACATTATTAGGAGGCACAGTAAATGGCACAGGTAGTAGGAAACGTAAGCGCTGGAAAGCCGGCGATTGGCGGTGCTGTTTGGAGAGCTGAAAAGGGCACAACTGCCCCGACAGACGCAACCACTGCACTTGCTGCTGACTTTAAGGCGCTCGGATACTGCAGCGAAGACGGTTTGACCAACTCCAACAGCCCTGAGACAACTGATATCAAGGCATGGGGTGGTGATACCGTTCTGAACATCCAGGAAGAGAAAACTGACACATTCCAGTTCACTCTGATCGAGGTACTGAACGTGGAAGTCCTGAAAGCAGTATACGGCTCCAGCAATGTATCCGGCACTCTTGCAGCCGGCATCACAGTCACGGCAAACGCAGACGAGCCTGAGGAGGGCGTTTGGGTCGTCGATATGGTAATGAACAGCAATACAGTAAAGAGAGTGGTTATACCTCACGGAAAGCTCTCTGAACTGGGTGACATTACATACACCGATTCCGATGCAGTTGGCTATGAGGTAACAATCACGGCCTTGCCGGACACTGACGGCAATACTCATTACGAGTACATCAAGCAGGCATAGTTCAAGGATGAAGAGGTGACCCATGAAGGTGAAAATGAAGGATGAATTCGAGGTGGAGATCGTTGACGGCGTCACGGACGACTGGGAATTCCTTGAGGTTTTAGCCAACATTGACGAAGGCGAAACTGGCCAAATAGTTAGAGCTGCGAAGATGCTGCTCGGTAACGATGGCGTCAAGGCTCTCAAGGAGCATCTACGTGACGAGGACGGACGGGTCAGGACGTCGGCGATGGTCGGCGCTATCAGCGAGATCATGGACTCCGCCGGTGAATTAAAAAACTCAGAACCCTCGCCAGCATGATCAGACTTGACGAGGACGCACTGATTTGCGACCTTGCCGAGACTTATCACATATTTGATTATAGGTCGCTTCCGGTCCAGCTGGTGGCGACCTTATCTGCTGGTTTGAGGGAAAACTCAAGAATAATGCTCAAGGTGACCGACTCAAAGGTTGGCCTTGACACGTATCTGCTCGCAGCAATCGCAGACAATCTCACATTATTCCGTGCAGGCTTCAGCAAAGACAACAGAAGAAAACTGGTTCTGTTTACGGATGTGATCAAGAGCGAGCCAAAGCAGAAAACAAGAAGCTTCAAAACGGCAGCCGAATTCGATGCTGCATTGAAGCGAATCAGAGGAGAATAAACATGCCAGGTACTACATTAGGAACTGCGTACGTACAGATAGTGCCATCAGCTCAGGGCATCAGTGGTTCCATCACCAACTTGCTGGCCGGTGAAGGAGAGTCTGCCGGAACTTCGCTCGGGTCGAAAATAGGATCCTTTGCGAAGAAGGCACTCGCAACAGCTGCCATCGGGACGGCAGTGGTCAAGATTACAAAGTCCGCGCTTGACGAAGGGGCAAAGCTCCAACAGTCATACATGGGCGGTCTCGACACACTTTACGGCGAAGCAGCTGACTCCGCAAGGGCTTATGCTCGGGAAGCTGCTCAGGCGGGTATCTCGATGAATACTTACTCAGAGCAGGCCGTATCCTTCGGAGCTGCACTGAAGAACGCTTACGGTGGGGATACATACAAAGCGATGGAAGCAGCAAACACTGCGATCCTCGACATGGCGGACAACTCTGCAAAGATGGGTACTGACATCGGATCGGTACAGATGGCATATCAAGGTTTCGCGAAACAAAACTACACGATGTTAGATAACCTCAAGCTGGGGTACGGAGGAACAAAAACAGAAATGGAGAGACTCCTGGCAGATGCTGAAAAGCTCACAGGGGTCCATTACGATATCGATAATCTCGGAGATGTCTACGATGCCATCCACGTTATCCAGGGCGATCTCGGCCTGACAGGTGTGGCTGCAGCTGAAGCATCCGAGACATTCAGCGGATCATTCAACGCAATGAAGGCATCCGCAGCGAACTTCCTCGGGAGTCTCGCATTAGGTGAGAATGTCAGCGCATCACTCAGTCAGCTTATGACATCGGCGAGCACGTTCTTCTTCGGGAACTTCATCCCGATGATCGGAACGCTGGTGAAGTCACTTCCGTCCGCAATCGGTACGTTCCTGCAGCAGGGGCTGCCGTTGCTGGTCTCGAATGTGTCGACATTACTGACAAGTCTCGGAACATACGTATCGGGCCTTGCGAACAGCTTATCGGGCAGTACGGTCGCAAACTGGGCATCTGCCACGGTTCCGAAGATCCTCGCTGCAGGTGGCAAGCTGATCATGACACTTGCGTCGGCATTCATCAGAAATCTTCCGCTTATCGTGTCGTCAATCAACCGCATCGGCCTTTCAATCGTTACGGGCCTCGGGTCTGCTCTGTGGGGCAAAGTCTCCGCAGCAGCTGCGGGCATCAGGGATCGCTTTATGCAGCCAATCAATTCGATGCGCGACAAGGTCAAGGGGATCATTGACAAGATTAAAGGGTATTTCCCGTTCAATCTCGGCAAGATTCTCAAGCTTCAGATCCCGAAGATCAATGTATCGGGCGGGTCCGCTCCGTGGGGTATCGGTGGCAAAGGAACGAAGCCGAGCATCAGTATATCGTGGGAGAGCCACGCAGCCGGCGGTATTTTCACAGGACGGACGCTGCTGACCGACGGGAGCACAATCCACGAATTCAACGAAGCGGGTCGTGAGGCTATCGTCCCACTGGATCCGTTTTGGGACAGGATGGACCGCATTGCAGAATCTATGCAGGGCAGTGCTGGTGGCGTCGTGGTTAATGTCTACGGCTCGCCTGGAATGAACGTTAACGAGCTTGCGCAGGCGGTCGAGAGAAGACTTATCGAGGCTCAGAACAGGAGGAGACTCGCATGGCAGTAATGGGAACAATGAGGCACAGTATCATTTTCGGCGGAGTCGATTCCGCCGATTTTGGTATATATATCAGCGGTGAGGGCGTGTTTGACGCACCGAAGCGTGCCGTTGAAATGATAGCCGTACCGGGCAGGAACGGAGAGATAGCACTTGATCAGGGCTATTGGGAGAACATCGATATCGTCTATCCCGCATTCAATTACGAAGAGGATCTGGACACCTTTGCAGAAAGTCTGTCGGAGTTCCGTAATGCTATCTGTTCCCTTAAGGGATATCAGAGACTTTCGGATACTTTTCACCCCGATGAGTATCGCATGGCCGTATATTCGGAAGGCCTTGAGGTAACCCCAATCAAATACAACACAGCAGCGAATTTCGATCTGAAGTTCGATTGCAAGCCACAGCGCTGGCTGACAGAGGGTGAAACAGCCGTAACGGTTGCCAGTGGTGACACGCTGAATAATCCGACGCTTTACTCATCCAGCCCCTTTCTTTCTGTAAAGGGGTACGGAACGATCAACCTTGGGGAACATCAGATAGACCTCGAAGACGGAGCGGTCGGAAACATACAAGTCGCGACCGGACGGTCAGGTTTTTTGCGTTTTAACGAAGACTATCTAAACGCAGGAGACATGATACGCGTCAACGCTTGCGAAGCAGAGATGAGGTTACGATATACTCCGAGTTCTTCGGCAAGTTTCCGAAACCTCGCGGTCAATTCTGTAGCAGGAGACGGATCTGCAACAGCTCGATTCAACTCGGTAACATCTCCGATTCTTAATTTTAATTGGGCAGGCCTTTCTTTTGAAAAGGGAACACCGAGCATAAAACAAGCCGTTGTTGGTGTATCAGGACAGGTCAATATCAGCAATACTTGGTATTCATTTAACTGTGACATAACAGTCACTGCAACGTATACCGAAAATACTGAGTATGGTTACGGTGAACTTAGTTTGTCGAGGTCATTCGTCTATTCGGGCTACACAGCAGGAATGACCGTATATCTAACCAGTAATAAGTTTACGGACGTTGTAACAGAATCAACGCAGTCATATCTCGGAGAAATTACATATATCGATTGTGCGGCAGGCGAAGCGTACAGAGAAGATGATGGTATTTATACATCACTCAATTCATTTATCGATCTCGGATCCGATTTACCAGTTTTAGATGCCGGCGCAAACGAAATAACATTCGATAGTACGATAACTGAGTTGATCGTTACGCCGAAATGGTGGAAGCTATGATTCCAATATTATACGAAAAAAACGAAACTGAATTTTCAGGCAACGGAATCTGCAGATTACGTGACGCTACGTCTGTGCTTGTTACAGAAGAAAGAAATGGCATTTATGAATGCAGCTTTTCTTATCCTGTAAATGGCTCTAATTATTCTCAGATAACGCCTGGTCGTATTATTGCTATTGAGCACGACACGACGGGCGATATTCAGCCGTTCGACATTATTGGTTTTACAAAACCAATAAACGGAGTGGTGACTTTTCGCGCAGTGCATGTTTCATATCGACTAAGCAAATCAGTCACTCGAGGGACAAATATAACCTCACTTGGTAGCGCAATCAATATGCTTCGAGAAGCAGTTCCGACGAATCCTTTCGTTTATTATCCTGACCTATACGACAGGACGGGCTATCTTGCATCAGCTGACGGCACACCGAGAACGGTAAAGGAATTTCTCGGAGGCGTTGAAGGGTCGATTCTTGATACATACGGCGGGGAGTATGAGTGGGATAAATTTACGGTTTATCTACATCCCGATCGCGGACAACGGCGGGATTTGGTTGTTCGCTATGGGATTAATCTTGTCGATTACGAAGAAGAATATGACGAACTTGAAGTATATAACGCTGTCGTTCCGTTTTGGAAAGGGCAGGACTCAGCGCAAAATGAAATTTTCGTTGTCGGCGCGATGCAATCCAGCGGTATGGCGGTCAGCTCTGGGCGTACTGAGTGTGCTGCGCTCGACGTAACAGACAAATTTGAAACTCAGCCAACAAAAGCGCAAGTCGAGGCAATGGGGTTAAAAGTCATGAGCGAAACACAGCCATTTTTGCCGATACGGAATCTCAGGATCGATTTCGAGAACGAAAACGACGAGTACGCTGGTCTACACAACTGTAACCTTTGCGACACTATAAGGGTCGTGTTTCCACGCTACAACATGGACGGATATTTCAAAATCGTGAAGGTGACGTATGACGTACTTCAGGAGCGTTATACAGACATGGAACTCGGAACGCTTCAGACCACTTTGGCGGAGGCATTGGGCATATGATCTGGTTTTTGATCGGGCTTTGGCTCGGAATGGTGCTGACCGTTTGTGTGGTCGGCGGAAAGGATAAATGATGAGTAACGAATTTATAAAAGCGAGTTTGATCAGATGCGTGAGAACGATTTGTCAGACGGCGGTCGCTTGCATCGGGTCGGCAACTGTTCTGTCCTCAGTGGATTGGAAGATGGTGCTGTCCGCTTCACTTCTGAGCGGAATACTTTCGCTTCTGACCTCGATAGCAACGGGACTCCCCGAAGTGGACTATGCCGAACACATCTATATGAGCAAAGAAGAGCCTGAGGACTCGGAGGTAGACGATGGGGAAGAGTAACATCGAACAACTTAATGTAGCAAAGAAGTATCTCGGTAAGGGCGGTTCGAAGTTCCGAAAGTTCTGCGGACTACCAGCGGGCGCTGCGTGGTGCGATGCGTTCGTGACTACGATATTTCACGAGGCGGGCAACGGCCCGCTTTTTTGTGACTCGAAAAAGCAGACATATTGTCCGACCACGATAAAGTGGTGCTACAAGAATCTCGCATCGGTTCCACCGTATCTCGCTTTGCCATCGGATATTATCTTCTTCGATTGGGAGCCGAACGGAGTGCCGAATCACATCGGGTTCGTCAGAGAGCGCAGAAATTGCGACTCGATCTATACCATCGAGGGCAACACTTCGGGCGGGATCGTAGCGAACAAGGTCAGAAACACCAAGTACGTGTGCGGGATATTCCGTCCGCACTTCAAGGCATCGTACAAAATCGGCAAACTTGAGGTCGATGGACTATTCGGTTACAACTCCATAGCAATGCTTCAGGCAACGCTCGGAGTCGAAATCGATGGAATACTCGGGCAGGGCACTGTAAAGGCTTTACAGAGGCTCTGCGGGGCTTCTACTGATGGTCTGTGGGGCAAGGGCACAAGCAAAGCCGTACAGAAAATGGTCGGTGTAAAGGCTGACGGGCTGTTCGGTCCTAACTCCGTAAAGGCTCTGCAGAAGTGGATAAACGGCAAGGTGTATCCCCAACCCGTAAAGAACAAAGGGGAGAAGATAGCCGACACGGCTGTCAAATATGTTGGTAAGGTTCCTTACAAAAAAGGCGGGACAAACATCAACAAGGCTGTCGACTGCACCGGCTTCGTCCAGGAGGTCTACAGACTCAATGGGATAAAGTTATCCCCGTATTTGTCCAGTTGGGGCAAGTCGATCGGAACGAATATAAAGAAAGCGTTGCCGGGCGACATTATCAGCTTCAACAATAAAAGGACCGGCAAGCTACAACATCACGCAATCTATATCGGAAACGGCAAGGTCTGCCACGCAACGGGCGGGAAAAAGGTGTGCATTAGTAAGCTGCCGTTTTCGAATCTGAAAATCGAGGGCATCAGGCGGAGGTGGAAACAATGACAGATAAGATGATACTCGCACTGCTCGGATTTATAGGTGCGCTGTTGGTAGTCCTAAAACCGTTCCTCGATCTGAACACCAACATAACGGAGCTAAAGGTGTCCATTGACGCGTTCAAGTCCTCGGTGGATAAACTGGATTCGCGCATAACAGAGCACGGCAAGGAAATAGACAAAATCAAAGAACAGGTCGTCGACCACGAAGCAAGGATAAAGAATCTCGAGAGGTAAATTATGGAAAAGTTCAAGGTTTCATTCGAAGCAAACAATCAGCAATTAAAGTCAATCGGCACCAAGCACGCGTCGGATACGTATGCGGACATCGAGGCAACATTCGTTCTCGGTGAGAGGTGGACGGATATGGACTCCGTATCCGCCGTGTGGTGGAACGACTTTACAAGAGTCGCAACTGTACTGGACTCTCAGGGTAAGTGCGTCGTTCCGCACGAAGTCCTGACACGCAAGGGGTGCGTAAGGGTAAACCTCGTTGGGTCTATCGTCGAAGGTGATGAGCTTATTACAAGGCTGACATCGTATTCAGCCGAAGCGGTACAAGTCAATGAGAAGATAAAGCTGACGGGTTCGGAGACATCCGAGTTGACTCCGTCGCAGTTTGAGCAGTTTGTAGCGCAGGTCATTGCCGAGGTGGAAAAGGTCACGGGCATGACCGCAGTCGCTGAAACGCTTCCTGCAGGAGAACCCGCTACGGCACGATATGAGGACGGAAAGCTTTATATCGGAGTACCACAGGGCATCCGAGGCGAAACGGGCAACGGCATCGCATCGGTTGTGCTGAATTCTGACTACACTCTGACGCTTAGATTTACGGACGGGACGAGCTACACTACCGCATCCATTCGTGGAGAAAAGGGCGAGAAGGGCGATACGGGAGAGCGTGGTCCTATAGGTCCGCAGGGTGAGACGGGTCCGCAGGGTCCTAAAGGTGATACGGGTGCTGAAGGTCCGCAGGGACCGCAGGGAGAACAAGGCCCTAAAGGTGACAAAGGCGACACGGGCGAAGTGTCGCAGGCAGAATTGGATAGTGCCGTTTCTGATTTAAAAAGCGATTTGTCGCACGATTTTAAATATGTTGTTGGCAAAGAAAACTTACTTGAAAGCATAACATGGACAGCAGGTGCATATATATCTGAATCAGGTGTGATAACACCATATACGAATGCAAAATATACCGATTTAATCCCTGTTAATACGGATGAGCTTATTTATTATTATAGAGCAACCACAACAAGTCAAACTACAAGAGTGCATGGTTACGATTCAAACGGCACATGGGTAGCACAAATCAAAGCAATTTATACACCATCCACGGTTACTGATAAAAGTGAATCAATAAAGGCTTCTGGTTACGCATACATCAGAATATCTGAATCTACAACCATTACACCACTTGCGCTAATTGAAGACACAAGCGTCTTTGGAGAAATAGAAAAGATAGAAAAGATAAAGCCTTTTAGCAAAAACCTTGTGGGAATGATTCCGAACAAAAAATACCCAGCGTTTTTAGCAAGCGGAAGTACAGTCACAATCTCTACAAGCGATGGGAGTATATTTCCTGCCGACTCTACACTAAAAATTAATTTTTACGGGCAAGATGGTAGCTACTTTGACTACTTCACCCTAAAAAATGAACAGTCCTACAGAACTGTGTACGCATATTCTGGTGACGCATATTATATGTCGTTTACCGAAACACCAAGCGTTCCTCTTATGGTTAACTATGGTAGCACACCTCTCTCCTATGAACCTTGTGTGCTTGATTTATGGTTTATAAGCGAGACTGTTACAGATTATATCAATCGAAAAAACGATTCTAATACTTCGGTTTTGGCGTTAAATGATGGGGTCTCTCTGAAAATAAAGCAGGCTAAACATTGTATGAGTAGCGAGGTTTCTCCGCTTTTATTAGCACACATATCGGACTTACATCTCGATGGAACAAGGCTCAAGAGGTTTGTTGACTTTGTTGATTCCGTCAGCGATATTGACGATTCAATTTGTACGGGAGATATGGTTGATTCCTATGCAAATGGTATGTCGTATTGGACTGATGCTGGTGCAAGCAATATTATGACTGTTATAGGAAACCATGACGGACTCGTTGATGATTCAGGCGGGTGGTACGATGGACAATGTTCCATGTCAGATGCGTATAATAGATTTATGTCACCATATATAAGCAACTGGGGCGTAACACATACTGGATCAAATACCTATTATTATAAGGATTATCCATCGAAAAAAATCAGGCTTGTTGTTATTGATAGCATGAGAAGTGGAACTGATGCGACAACGCAAAACACATGGCTTGCAAATGTTTTAGCAGATGCAAAGACTAACGGCTATCACGTTGTAATTGCTACTCATTGTGTGCCTCAAACTACCGATGGCATAGATTACATTGATTGCACATTTACTTCTAAAAAATTCACATATCAAGATTTATATGATGGGTGTATTACTTTCGACAGTTACCAACAAACTGTACAGAACTTTATAACAAATGGTGGGCATTTTATTTGTTGGATATGTGGGCATACGCACGTTGACTTTGTTTATACAACACAAGAATACCCTAACCAATTATGGATTGTCGTAACTTGTGGCAAGCAAAATGTTAATAATGACCAAGACAGAACGATTGGAACAAGAGATGAAGACGCTTTTAATCTTTTGTCATTCGATATTAATAATGGGATAGTCAAAGTTATAAGAGTTGGTGCTGATAGAGACTGTTACATAAGGCATATAGGAACAGTAAGCATTAACTATACTACTCAAGAAGTGGTTTTTAATGATTAATTTAGACCTTTAAGTCAGTAAAGCTAAACGGAATAGGCAGGTCGGAGACGGTCTGCAATAGGATCACCTCCTCTTACATACAGAAAGGCCCGGGGATAAAACCTCGGGTCTTTTTGCGTGGTGAGTTTTCACCGTTTAGATTTCTTCAAGATCCTCTTCACCAGGATCCGCTTCGATAGGGGACTCTTCTTCGTGTCCTTCATCGATGGCTGCTATGAACTCAGCAACCTCCGGATGTTCTTCCATCCATTCCTCGTGACGTTTCCTCCTGCGGGCGAGATTCCTGGAAAGCATATCGCGTCCGTCTTTGATATCGTCATATCTGTAAACACTTGCACCTGCAGTCTCGGTGATCTTGAAGCCCAGAGACTTCCAGCAAGGGGTGCAGATCGCAGCATCTTCGAGTTTTACGTGTCCGCGAATTACAGTGGATTTTCCACATCTAATACATTTTGCCATATCAAATCACCTCCGTATTCAATTATAAACAAGGTAAAGAACGCTTGACAAGGGAATTAAATAAGCGTAACGTAGAAGAGGAAGGTGACTTGTAACTTAATAATATGACCTGTTAGGGTATAGGGGACCGTCACAAGTTGACGGATAAAATTATTCCGAGAACTATTCCTAAAATCATAATTTTTTAGGTAGTAGGGTAGGGGTAATAAAAACTAACTTCCTTAACAATTACATATTAATGATGACACAAGTCACCTCCAACGATAACACTAATTGAATATCGAAGGAGGTGTTTTTATTTATGAAAGCGCAGAGCATCCAGCAATTCGCCATCGTCCAGAGTGACTCGGCTGCAGCTTTTGAGGGTGAGCTCAACGCAAGGATTAGAGAACTATCCGACCGTAATCCACAGGTCAAATTCGATGGATTGACGGCCTACATCAGTTACAGAGTGACGTCGCTGATACCGGAGACACTGGCTGATGTGTACGAACTGAATGGGGTCTGTTTCCACTGCGAGGACTGTCCTGAGTTCCAGACAGCTCTGAAAGCAGACGGAACCGAAGACACAAGACTTAAGTACGGAGAATGTCAGTACGCAGAAATGAGAAGAACGCGAAGAGACGCACCTGCATGCGACATGCTTTACAAGCTGATCAGAGACGGGAGGATAGGATTATGTTACAGAAGATAGGATTTTTCATTATGTGCATCGGCGGAATGATGGCCGACTCGGAATGTCTTCTGATTCCAATCGGAGTGGCTGCACTCGGAGCGTTCCTGATCTGGCTCGGGGACAGAAGGGAGGCTGACGATGAAACAGCCTAAAAAGCATTATTACATACTGCTCAACGATGAGTACGTCGGACAGACATGGGCCGTATCAGAAGCGAAGGCAAGAGTCAACTGGTGGTGGGCAAACATCAAGTATAACGATCAGTTCAGCTACAGGGAGTACAACCCAGAAGACTTTGAAGCTATCTGCATTAATTAGGAGGTGCACAGAATGGTATACGCAACAAACGAAAAGAGAGATTACTGCCAAGTGCTCGACGCAGCACTGGCTCCAATGATGGACTTTGACTCACTGGACTACTGCATTAACGGAGTGACGCAGGAAGAGTATATGAGGATCCGTGACAAGCTCGGGTCTGTTGCGTACTTCAACATCACGGGTATGACCTGCGGTGAAGTACTGAAGGATGTGTGCAAGGTGGTTCTGCTTGACCAGGCGAGACTTGCACCGGACAGCGTCATTACAGACATCAGAAAGAAAAGAAAAGTCGCAGATATGTTCAGGAGGTAAAGAGATGAAGTTCAAGGTTACAGAGTTTATCAAGAAATATATGAAGGTCGGAGACGAGTACCAGTATGTCGAAGTGGAAAAACATTACACCGTTGACAACTGGGATGATCTGCAGAATCTGCTGATGACGCTGATTGATTACAGCGATGTATCCATCAGATTCGAGGTAAAGAAGGAGGTGCCAAATGAGCAGTAAGCTGACAGGCGATTATCGCAAATACATGGACAAGAACTTCCTCGGGTCGTGGGACATTCCAGAAGGCGACGATCTTGTTCTGACCATATCCGATGTGGAGCAGAACGAAGTCAAGAATGAGCGCGGATCTGAGCGCAAGCTGACCATCCACTTTGCCGAGGACTATAAACCACTGATCATGAACGCGACCAACTGCGACAGAATCACAAAGGCGTATGGATCACCTAAGGTCGAGGATTGGGTTGGTAAAAGGATAGCGCTCACGACTGAGAAGGTACCTGCATTCGGAAGTGTAAAGGACGCGGTCAGAATCAGACCGTACCCGCCGAGAACGACCGAAGCATTCTGCGATGAATGCGGACAGGTCATCAAGCCGGTGCAGGCAGGTAGCGAGAAGTTTTCTGTTAATAAAATCGTGGAGCTGAGCAAGGCCAAATATGGAAAGTGCCTCTGCTGGGACTGCTCACTCAAGGCAAAGGAGGCGGAGTGATGAAGAAATATGAGCGTGAGAACATCATACGCGCTTATAACAACCTCGTAACCGCGAAGCGCAAAATCTGCGATTACAAACTTCTTCCACGAGGAGGTGTCGCGCTGACCGTTTCGGATGACGACTACTGCATCCTCAAGCCGTTTCTGAACGCATCGTTTGAAGACATCCACGTAATAGGGGAGGTTAAGACTCGTACGACTGGTATGATTCATTCATTTTTTACCGAAGCCACGACTCCAGACGGTTCAAGAGATTTGGTTTTTGTAGACCAGCGCAACCAGTTCGATTTCTTTACACATCTCAGAACGATGGTTGAAGACGTTACTGGCCCGCTTCTCCAAAGGACAAAGAGTGAGCATTTATACATAGAGGAGGACGACTAATGGGTGAATGGATGGTCAGACCGAAGACACTCGGAGAACGTACACGTTACGAAGTGTACAAGATACTGCACGACACAGGCGATGTCATTACCCGAGGCGGTCTGTGGGATACACAGAAAGAGGCGGACACACTCGCAAAGAATCTGAACAAGATGGAGGCGAAACGCAAATGAAACTTACAGACGATAATTATTTCTCCACTGAAGCAATGAAGGAATACTGGTCAGTGAGCCAATTTAAACAATTCTGTCGCTGTCCAGCTTCCGCCATTGCCGAAATGAATGGAGAATACGAGCGTGAAAAATCCACCGCGCTCCTCGTTGGATCCTATGTGGATGCTTACTTCACTGGTGACAAGGGTGCTCTGGGGCGATTCGTTCTGGAGCATCCCGAAATCACCAACTCGAGGACCGGTCAGCTGAAGGCCGATTTCAAACACGCTGAGACCATGATTGAAGCGGTAAAGAGACAGCCGTTGATGATGGATTATCTCCACGGCGACAAGCAGATAATCGGACGGGCGGAACTGTTCGATGTAAAGTGGAAGACCAAAATGGACGTTTATGACGGACACCGCATCGTAGATTTGAAGACCGTAAAGGACTTTAAACCGATATACGTTGACGGACTTGGCTGGCAGTCATGGATCGAGGCATGGGGTTATGACATCCAGGGCGCTATCTATCAGAGGGTGGAACAGGCGATGTCAGGACGGACTAATCCGCTGCCATTCTACATCGTAGCGGTAACAAAAGAGAAGGTCCCTGACGTTGCAGTTATCCACCTTCCACAGCACATACTCGATACTGCGCTGAAAGTGGTCGAGGCAAAGATAGACGGATTTGACTTAATGAAGAAGGGTCTCATACCGGCTGAACGTTGCGAGGTTTGCGACTGGTGCAAGCAGAGCAAGAGGCTGGGCGAACCGATTGAGTTTGAGATAGATGAAGCATAATCGTTTACTCACCGGGGCGGGCAACAACTAAATAACTTAATAAGGCACGAACGTTATTACTCGCAATTAACAAACCACACCCGCCCGCTCCGGTCCGTAATAGAAAGGAATCAATGAACGCATCGGAAATAGTAAGAGCCCTGCGTAAGAAAGCGGGAATGACACAGCCCGAAATGTCGGAACGTGTCGGGGTCAGTATCCAGTCGATATGTAACTGGGAAAAGGGCCACAGCTGTCCGACCGCTGACCATCTTCTCGCGATGTGCAACGCAATGGGCTATGACGTAATAATCAAACCAAAGTACGAAGTATATAAGAAAGCGAAGTATCACAAATGATAGGAAATGTAGGAGAGATCATCAAACAGTGCCGACTTGAAGCTGGTCTTTCACAGGAACGGCTTTGCAACCTGACGGGTATCGGCCCGAGAGGGACCATCAGCCAATACGAACGGCACGGAATATGTCCGAGCGTCTACAGATTCGAGGACCTCATCGAAGCTTGTGGATACGAGTTGATTATAAGAAAGAAAGGAACCAAAGAATGAATATTCACACAATACACGGAAGGTTAGTCAGAGATCCTGATTACGTAAGGGAGGCGGACGAGACCAGAAGCAGGGCCAAGTTCACCGTTGCAGTCGACAGAGCATACGGAGACGAGGCCGATTTTATTGATTGCATAGTCTGGGGCAAGAGAGCTGCTGTCGTGGATAAGTACTTCCACAAGGGCAAAGAGATCGCTATCTCTGGTGAAGGGCGCACTGGTTCGTACACTGATAAGAACGGAACCAAGCACAAGACGTACACGATCAATGTTAACCAGTTCGACTTCTGCGGTTCCAGTAAGGACTCAGCTCAGGCAGCGTCGAAGCTCGAGCAGGACGCAGCTGCTCTCCTGATGCCGGACACGATGGAAGCACAGGCGGAAGACATTCCATTCTAAGGTGATACCGTATGAAATTTTTACTTATCGATAGCCGGGAGAAGCCCAAAGCAATACGGTCCATTGTGAAGTATTTCGATTCTATTGGATTGGTCCACGAGACGTCCAAGCTATTTATCGGAGATTACCAAGATTTTAATCGACCACAAATCATTGTGGACCGAAAGCAGAATATCGCGGAACTGGCGAAGAACTGTACAGCGGACCACGAACGTTTCAGACGCGAATTAGAACGCGCTCAGAAGGCAAATACAACGCTTGTGGTCCTTGTCGAGCAGAACCGTTACAAGGACAGAGACAGGTGGATCCACATCGAAACTATCGAGGACCTGATGCTGTGGGAGTCTCCGCATACGACCATCCGAGGAGAGAAGGTGTACAGAGTGCTCCGCAGCTGGATGGCAAAGTATCCGCTTCGGGTCGAGTTCTGCGACAAGCGGAGTACGGGGAGACGTATCTATGAAATCATATACGAAGGAAAGTGAGTTCGCTCCAGTGTGCAAAGATTACTTCAGCAGATACTGCGTTGAGGATTGCAACTGGTTTGGGACGTGCTGGGACTTTCAGGAGGACGTTAATGACACTATACGAATTGGAACCGGGAACGGAAGTGATACTGGAGACAGACCGACTGTATGAACAGCCGAAGCGACTCCAGCAGATGGACGGCAGGGTGTTTGTAGTCGAGTCTTGCCATACGCTCAGCGGGATTCGTCTTTACACGCTGAAGGGCTGCTGCTCGAAAGCGGGTGAGCCGTACACCATCATGGGCGCGTGGATCACTCCGATCAGAACGGTACGCTGACTCTAGGGGCGGACAGAATAAATTTATTATTGCATTTATTAACCTCATTATTTAAGAAAGGAGGAACCTTCTTTCTATCGTTCTTGCAAGTGTGTTCTGTTGTTGTCTGTCCGTCCCTGATCAGAAAGGAGTTAACCAAATGAAATGGATATTCATAATCGGCATGGTGCTGATAGCGCTGTTCGACACGGCGATGTATACGGCTTGCGTGTTAATGGAGAAAGCAGAAGAGGTGAGACATGGAAGACACTATAAGACGAAGTGATGCGATAGCCAACATTGAAATTTTGCTTGATGACATCAGCGACATACAAGACGAGGATGAACTGAAAGAAATAAAGGCATACAACCTTGGAGTGCAGGCATCGCTGAACTCAATAAAGCATCATGTACCATCCGCAGACAGATGGATACCTTGTAGCGAGAGATTGCCCGAAGATATACGACCTGTGCTTGTTACTTGGAAGAACAACGACCCTAAATCGTACTATCAGTATATCGTGGGCAAGCACTTCATCGGCACAGCGCACTATCACAGAGGCAAGTGGTATTGGTACTCAAGCGTGACAGAGGACTTACTTGCAG
>Ga0326513_10001782_pt1 | contig 16308 bp, 24 predicted proteins | sample 2_2465_0518_D_FD_203654 | JGI IMG/M metagenome (GOLD analysis project Ga0326513, IMG submission 203654) | Bovine rumen microbial communities from UC Davis, California, United States - 2_2465_0518 | ecosystem: Host-associated > Mammals > Digestive system > Stomach > Rumen | place: USA... | reverse complement strand
GTTTTGACGTGTTCGAGGAACGCCTCAAAGGTGGAGATGCCGTGCTGCCTCAAATTCTCGTGGGCGGTTTCCGGCATCTTCTTCCACATGCGCTCCGCACAATGCTTGTAGCTGGCGCCGTAGAAGGAGCTGAACACATAGCCCATTTTGATTGATTGACGTTCCAGCTTCGTCACATCCTCCGGGCGCCTCATATACATGTCCGCTGCGGTATCGCGGTGCATATCGGAAGAGGGGTCCTGAAGATATTTCAGCATACTCGGATCGTGGTGGTAACTTGCGGACACCATCACTTCCAGGGACTTGTAGTCCGCTTCCATATACTTATAACCGGGCGGCGCAATAAACATCGAGCGGAGAATATGCTTCATCACCTTATCGCGCTTCGGAATGTTTTGGAAGTTGGGCGAGTCGGAGCTGGAGCGGTATGTAACCGGGCCGCCGGACTCACTCCCCGCACCCGTAGACAAGTTAAAGAACGGGCGAATGAGATAACTTTGGGTGGGTTCATCCCACTGCGCCTCCCTCTTATAGCCCTTAATAAAGGTCTTCCCGATCTTCGCATATTTGCGCATTTCAAGGATATTGTTGGCGAGCGGGGTATTAAGCCCTTCAAGGAATTCCACATTCGTTGATAAGCCTTCGGCCTCGCTCTCCTTAATGTCTCCGGTAAGCACGAACAATCGTTTCAGGTCCGGGACGGAGTTTGGATTGAGGATTGTGGCATATTTTTGCTTATATGCTTCCGCTTCCGGGGAATAGAGCACGGCGTGAAGCGCCGCCTGACGCTTTTCTTCAACCTCGGCTTTTGCCTTTTCCACAAGGTTCATATCAATCGGCAGGCCGCCGCTTTGAACCTTCGAAAGCGTAACCATCCCACGGAGGAAGAATTTGAAGAACTCCAATTCCTTGCCAACCATTTGCTTTTTCTGAATGTCCGTAAGCATAATGGTATACAAGGAGTCCTGTGCACAGTAATTGCCAATGCGCATCCAAGGCACGCGGTTGCCGCCTGCCAGCCTATTCAACGAATAGCAGGATTCGCTATCCTCGCCCGGCATCGTTTGGGACAAATACGGGTCGGCGTCGGTGTCATACCCGATAATGCCAAGTTCCGTGTAGGTATGGAACTTCAAGCCAACCTTTTGGTTGTTGTTGAGAACGTGGGCGCCGATGCAGGTATCCCAAGACCAATTCTCCGGCCAATCGGTGATCGTGCCGCCGAGACCTGCCTTAAAGTGCGTCCAACAAGTTTCGAAGTCCGCCTTGTGCGCCACCAGCCCGACGGGACTGCCTTTTTTATAAAGCTCGTGCCACGCATCAATGAGTTGCGGACAATCCTTGTCCCACTTAAATCCAATCGCGCGATACTTGCCGTTGGCACGCCAAGCAAGGGAGCCCGCCACAATTTGCTGCTCCGGGCGATGCGGCTTGATTCCGGTGGTTTCATAGTCTATTGCCATATCCGGGTGCGGATCGTAAAGGAGCGCCTCGCTGATGGCATCCCTTACCCACTGGGCGGCTTCCAACGGATTTTCCGTGGTGCGTATGTCGGAAGGAATTACGGGGAACGGCTTATTTACCAAATCAATGGCGGCGGTGATGTGGGCGGCTCGTTGCTTGCGGTAAGCGTTGTCCTCTTCGGCCTTGCGACGGAAGCCAGCCATAAACGGGCAGCCCCACGTCGGACAAACCCACGCATTGTAGTAGCGATCGGGAATTGTCTTACCAAAGAAATCGTCCGCCTTTGTATTGGAGATACGCCCGGAAAGGCGTGCGCCGAGAACCGCCCAAGTAGCCATAATGCCGACCGGGATAATCACCTTCGGCCGATATTGCATAATAAGTTGGTTGAGGCGAGGAGCAAATATAGATGCTGTCTTGTTGCTCAAATCGGTGCCCTGCCAGCGGTTAGGCACGGCGTTCACAAAACCAAATTGCTCGAAGGCGTCCGCAACATCCATACCCATATCGCGGAAAATCTCCCAAAGTTCCTTGAAGCGGGGCGATTGAAGCGGCTTCATCGGGTCTTCTGTAAAGGCAGGACCGGAGGCGCTGCGCTCCCACGGCTTGGGGAGATTGACATTATATTTTTCAATTAGCGGATAGTCCCCTACAAAAAGGACGCCGGAAAGCATACTGCCAACGATGCCGGGGTCCGGCGCATTCGGTGGCGGGAGTGTGGCGGAAGTCTTTTTCTTATCTTGCTTTTCAGGCGCCACGCCTAAATTAAAAAAACCCATTGCGTATAGTCCTTTATAAAAATGCGATGCCTTAATATACGGTTGGAAAGGGTGAGCGCATTTCGTATAATATGAATACCCAAACACAAACAGCTACGGCAAAATCTTAATAGGGTATGGCACTATGAAAAAATTCGACTTGGACAAGCCCGAAATGTCCGGCGGGGTTGTTAACATCAATCAGGACCACTTCAAGGTCATCGACCTGGCGGATGATATCCGCAAACAATCCTCCCTCTTCCAGTATTACGGAAAGCTCGCGGTTAACGCAAAAAGGGAGGCCTCTCAAGCAAAATTACGTTTGAAGCAGGCAACGAGCGAAAAGGAACTCTCCATTCGCGAAAAGGCGCAGAAGGATGGCGCCAAGATCACCGAAAATCAGATTAAGGCAATGCTCGGCGTTGACTCCGACCTCATTACGTTGGAGAACGAACTTATTGATGCCGAAGCAACCGCCGGCCTGCTTGAAAATGCCCGTTGGGCAATGGACCACAAGAAATCAATGATTGATGACGCCGTGCGCCTCGAAGTTTCGGGGGGCTTTAACGGCGGCATTGACGGGGCTATCGCGGATGCGGTGCGCCTCTCCATCAAAAACAAGAACCTCAAATCAAACAACGCATAACTAAAAAAGGAAGACGATTATGCCTTACAATCCGCAAACAATGAACGTGAACAACGCACAAGCAAACGCACAAGCCTCGAAGGACAGCTTCGGCACCTCCGGTCCGCAGATCATCGATGCCCCGCAGGGCACCAAATACTTCGCTATGAAGAAGGAAATGGTCGGGCAGGACGTTTACCTCAACATCATTCCGTGGGGCATTGAAACGGACAAGCATATGGGCGTCCGTAACGGCACCGCACAGATCGGTCAGGGCGAATTTATGGTTGAAATGTGGACGCACCGTGTGGAAGGCGTTACGCAGGGAACCACCCTTTGCCTTCAGCGCATGTATGGCGGCAAGTGCCCCTACTGCGAAGCCGTTCGCAATGCCGGTAACGGCGACGCCAAGGCCTCCCACCGCCTCGCCCTTTGGGTGCAGCAGGTTGATGTCCACGGCAATCCCATCGGCGGCGATCCGACCCCGAAGCTCTTCATTACCAGCTACGCCACGTTTGGCAAGGCATTGCTTGACGCTGCCGATGTGCAGGGCCGCCGCCTTGGCTTGAATGGTCCTATTCCGTTCGCCGATCCGAGCGCCAGCGGCAAGATCGTTGCCTTCCGTGTGGATTCGAAGTCTATGGGTAACGGCATCACCTTCTGTGAAGCCACGAACTTCGCTTTCCTCCCGCGCCAGTATGCGATCCCGCAGTCCATTCTCGACAACATCCCTGGCCTTGACCGCTTCCTCCACATTCCTACCGACAAGGAAATTCACGAAGCGCTCTACGGCTCCGATGCCTTGCCGAACCAGGGCGAAGCCGCTAATTACGGCGCTCCTGCCTACCAGCAGCCGGCACAGCAGGCACAGCCGCAGTATCAGGCTCCGGCGCAGAATACGCCCGCCCCGAACGCCAATCCTTACGGCGCCCCGGCAGCAGGCGCACCCGTTGCCGCTAATCCGTATGGCAGCGCCGGCACGCAGGTTCCTCACGGCCAGCCCGTATCGCAGGCAACCGCACAGCCCGCCAATCAGGCGCCCGCTGAAACCGGTTACCCGGAACCGACGTTCTAACCTTTCGGTAAAAGCTGGGCCTGCCCGCCTCCGTGCGGGCGGCCTTTTTATTCCCTTTCCCCTTATCAAATCAAATGAATGAATCTCTAAAACAATTAAGGAACTTCTTTATGGCTAAAGAAACTGTAAAAAAGGTCCCCTATATGAGTATGGGGTCCGACCTCTTCAACCTTCTCGTTGGCGGGGACAAAGGCGTGATGGGCCTGCCTTATGGCGCAATCCTCAATCTTGCTGGCGACAAATCCTCCGGCAAGTCTTTCCTGAAAAACGAAATCATCGCGGCAAACTACCACGCCAACGGCGGCGATCCGGACAAGTTCGCCTGGTTCTCGGATGACTGCGAAAGCGGCGATACCTTCAACACCGAAGCGCTTTACGGCGTGAACATTCGTCCGATTGATGGCGATGGCTACCTCCGCCTCGGCAGCAAGAAGGTTCAGGACTCCGCAACCGTCGAAGATATGGACGCCCACGTTTCCCTTTTCCTTGAACACTTGGACAAGCTGGACAATGACGCGGTTGGCATCTATGCCATTGACTCCCTCGATGGCTTGAGCGATGCCGCGAAGGAAGCGATGGAAGGCGCCCGCCTCGGACAGCTCAAGACCGGAAACGAAGTGAAGGACAAGGGCGACTACGGAATGCAAATTCCAAAATTCTTGAGCCAAAACTTCTTCCGCCCCAAGCACAAGAAGCTGGAAGACGCGCACTGCTCGCTCATCATTGTTTCGCAGATTCGTGACAAAATCGATTCGATGGGCTACGGACAGAAGTGGGAAGTTTCTTGCGGTAAGGCATTGGAATTCTATTGCCACACCCGCATCTTCCTCCAAACGATTGCCAAGCTCGGCGTTGATGGCCGCCCGATTCAAAAGGCGGACGATCTTGTAACCGGCGCCTACGTCAAGGCAACCACCTTCAAGTCCAAGACCCCGCGCCCTTACCGCACCATCTACTACTCCGTTTATTTCAACTACGGCATTGACAATATCGGCAGCAACCTCGACTACCTCTTCGACCTGCGTGGCAAGGACGGCAAGTTCGTTGAAGGCTCCGATTCCATCAAGTGGGTTGAAGGCCACGATCTTAACAAGGACACCCTTGCGAAGTGGCTCACCGATGTCGGCCTTATGGACGAAGTAAAGGCGGCGAACAAGGCGAAGGGAGGGAACTATCAGGTCTCTATGAAGTTCCAGCAGGAGTGGCTCGCGGAACGCTTCAAGACCGATCCGGCGCTTCAGGAACAATACATCGCCTTCTTCGGGCGCCAGTATACGCGTGATGAACTTATCCGCATGTGCGAGTCCGACCCGAAGATGAATGCGGAACTTACCCGCCGCGTTATCGCCAAGTGGGAAGCCCGTGAAGATTCCATCCCGGTGCGCCCGAGCAAGTATGGCGCCGGCCGCTTTGCTACGCCTGCTCCCCAGCCTGCCGAACCGAACCCGCTGGCTGAACGCCCGCTTGGCGGCGGGGAAGCTTGGCAGGCGCCCAACGAGGAGGCCGAGGAAACGCCTGATTCCGGCGCATAATAGCGCCTATAATCGCATATAATTATAAAGGTGCCCAAATACGTGGTGCCTTTTCTTTTTGCCTTAAATCGCCGTTTTTGCGCAAAATTCCGCAAATACCAAAAAAGTGAAAATTTTTCTCAAAAAGGGGTGTCTTTTTCAAAATACGAATGTATATTATGGACATAACGGCGCAGGTAGCGCTAAACAAGGAAAGAAAATATGGCAAATGTGATGCATTTCAAGACCAAGAAGGCAGCGGTTGCTTTCTTCGAAAAAAAGATCGCCAAGGACGACAAGTGGGTCGTCGGCGCCCTCCAGACCCTCAACAATTATCAAACGGCTGACGAGAAGGCTATGCGCACCACCATCGACCGCAACAATGTTGGGTTCCAGCCGCGTCACGCCAACTTCTGCACTACTGCAGCCAATTACGCCCGCATTTATCCGAACACGATGGCAAAACTGCGCACCATCCTCCCGCACTACTGCAGTCAGCTGGTCGAGCATTGCCGCGCGAAAGGCACCGTTGTAATCGATCGTAAAACCCGTTCCGACAAGGAGGCATAAAATGTTTGAACGCAAGGACATCCGCACCCACCACGACGCCATCAACAACATCATCCGCAAGTATTGCGAAGAAAACGGACTGGCGTTCGACCCCACTTCCATCTCGTATACCGATAACGAAATCCACTACAAGTGCACCATCCGCGCGACCGACGAAGCCGGTAACGTTGCCCTCGATCCGTGGGACAAGATGGCAATCGCCTCCCTCATCGAAGGCGCCCCGGAAGAAGTGAAGAACGCGCCTTCGGTTATCGGCCACTCCGTGCGCCTGCTTAACGGCAAGATCGCCAAGCTCCTCGGCTACAACCGCAAGCGCCCGAAATACTGCTGGCGCGTGGAATACGATGGCGGAAAGGTCGTCCTCGTGCCCAACCATATGATTATGTGGAACCGCGGCTTCGCCGCATAAGGAGGTATTATTATGCGCAATATCAAAGAATTTTTGGACGCCTGGTTCGCCGCAAAGCCGACCAAGGAAGCACGCAACGACATCGCCGTGGGCATTTGGTATGATTGGTTCTGCACCACAAAGGGCCTTTTCGCCCGCACGCGCAAATTCATCGGCCCGCTCCACCAGCTCATCAAGGCTGTCCCCGAAGCAAGCACGCTCATCCCCAGCGGGAAGAATTGCTGCCCGATCTCCGCTCCGCTTTACGATCGCCTCCGCATTTTTGATGGCGACAAGTTTGTATGCGGCGTTGCGTTTGGCGAAGGCAATTTCGAACACCGCTTTGAGCTGGAAAACAATGATGAATACACCTACCTCGGGGACGACCACAAGGAAATGGTTGCGGCACTGATCAAAACCGTCCGTAATTATTTTGCGGCAAAAGCCGCCGCATAAGGAGGCGCCAAATGACCGATCCGTATATCGCAAAATTGCTGGAACATCAAAACCGTATCCTGCTTCGGCAGGCCGAGGCGCTCGAAAAGATTGCCAAGGTCCTTGCCGAAGGCAATATCAACGCGGAAGTCCGCACTGCCGGAAACGCATAAGGAGTTTTCTATGAAAGAAGCAAAAGAAGTAAACTGGGCCGACCTTCGCCAGTTCGCCGAGGCGCTTGGAACAAAAGGCTTTAAGCAGGACCGCGACCTCACCGAGCTGGAACTGCGCCTTGATTTGGTCACCGTGAAAATTTATATTGACCGCAAGGCCAAGGGCGATTTCAAACAGATCCGTGGCTACATCCGGGCGGATTTCGTGGACATCGGGGCACGCGGCATCGAACGCGTTTTTGAAGCCAAGCCGTTCAAGGGCCTTTCCACCATTTATGTGGACGAATGCGTCGCCACCGCCCAAAACATTCAAACAAATATCCGGGCTGCTTTCGCCGCCGCCAGTAACTTGGTGGACCTTATCGACCCGAAGGCAATCCTCAAACGGGAGACCAATCATGACTAATGAAGAAATGAAAACCGCAATCCACAAAACTGAACTGGACATTTGCCCGGACGATCGCCCGGGGCTCGATCCGGTGCGCCCGCTTGCGCATATCGTCGCGGAAATGATTGAACGCTCGCACTGGGCACATTCCGGCATCTCCTTTGAAGTGTCGCCGGGCGTCGGCCACATTTTCTTCAAGGTCGGCGTGAGCGAGGTCTGCGTGAGCGGCTACAATCTCGCCTATCAGGTGAAGCTCTGTGTGGACCTTTTCGCCAGCTGCGGCTATTTTGCATAGGAGGTGCCAATGTTTGTTAACGAATACAGACCTGCTTGTGGCTGGATCAAGTATAACAAGCGCAAGGCAATCCTTGACAAGGTGAAGACCGCCGGAATCATTCTCGGCCTGCTTGCCGCCTACTGCGTGGCAGGCTGCATCGAGGTGGGGATGTAACTATGCGTTGGCACTTTTGGAATCAGCATAAGCCGGACTTTTGCAAGCCGCTGGTCGTTTATTGGATCAACGCCGTTGGCGCCGGATTTTTTCTTGAAGGCGAATATGACCCCAGCCGAGGCGTTTTCGTAGAATTGGATGGCACCACCCATTCCAATATGAGTGACGGCACGCGCTGGATCTACAAGGACCAGTTTGTTGAATTTCTTTCCGAATTTTGGGACAACTGATATGAAAAAAATCCGCGTAATCAAATTAAAAGACACTGACGATGTTGGCGTCCTCGATCTCACCAAGGCATTTGCCGTGCGCAAAAAGACAAATGAAAAGCAATCTGTTGCGCTTGCGATTTATTTCCCCGGGGCGCCTGCCGAAATGCTCTTCCCGCAAACTGCCTTCAAGTTTGAATTCGTCGAAATTGCAATGGATGGCGTAGTTCACTACTCCCCGACGGACATTGACACTATCGTCGCCACCTTTACGATGTTGGTCTAGCCTATGCGCGTCGAATTAGTTCACATAAAAGCAGCCACGGCAGGCGAACGCATCGGGACGCTTCAGTGCCTTAACGGTTTCATCCGCAAGCGCATAATGGCGCATCTCGAAAAGCTGGAAGGCGTCCAAAACGTCAAGCGCATTGCGTGGGACATCGTTTACTTCGAAACCAAGGATGGATTCAAGGCGGAGGATGTCCTGGAAGCGGTCCATACGATCGTGCCCGTTTTTGCCGCCGAGATGAATTTCCGCCCGAAATGGCTCATCCGCAACTTTTGGCTGCTTTGGGGCATCACGTTTGGTATTTGCCATCTGCTCGATACGGTTGAATACTACCTTGACGGCGGCACTTCGATCATTACCGGTCATTGGCTTGCCGGGCTGGTTGTTGTGGGAATTTCGCTTTGGAACTACTCATTCCAAAGAAGGTATTACGAACGCCGCGGGGCATTTATCCGCGAGCAATGCGTGGAACAACTCAAGGAACATTTGAAAAAGGAGGCCGAAAATGGCAGTAGAAATAATGACGATTGATCCGCGTGCCGTCATTCAGGCACACGAGGCGAAGGCGCATCGAACCCCGTTCTTTACGCCGTTTGACTGCACGGAAGGGCGCGATGACGAATCCACCTATCCAACTATGGAAGTGGATGGCTACGGCGAATACTACCACCGCGATGAAGTGGACCCGTTTGTTATCAAGCAAAAGGCAATCCTCTATCATTCGCGCGCACTGGCGGCCCATTACAAGGCACATCTTTTCTCGGCATTCGATTCCCTGATGCCAGGCGAATATCCGCGTAACATCAACACCCGCACCTTTGCGACCCCGAAAGCACATCGAATGCTTCCGACCGACAAATGGATTGACATTTGGCTGAAGGTTGAACGCCGTTGCCTCGATTACGCAGAACTCCTTGACAAGGCGGCCGACAATGTCTAATGCATACCCGGACATGCCTGAAGATTTCGCCCCGTTTGCCGAGCCTAGCAATCACCGGGAATTGAACCTGATTGCGGAAGTAAACGAGGCTGCCACGCCGATCGAAAAGGTGCATAAGTTTCCCAAATTCCATCCGCCCAGTCCGGAACGCTGCTATTCCCCGTGCGGCTTCTGCGATTTCTTTGCCTCCGAGATGTGCTCCGGATGCGACTACGGCAGCACTCTTGAATTCGAGCTGCACCAGTTCTGTGTTGGCGGGGATCTCACGCAAAAGGAAGCGGTCGCATTCGCGGACAATGTGCGCCGCAAGTGGGAGCGCAAGGAAATGCAAAAAGCGCATCCCCGGACTTGGCCCTGGCATTTATTTTTGATGCGGGTAAAGCAACGGGCAAGGGCGATCAAATTCGCCTACACATCGTGGTGCTGGCGCCGCGAGGCAATTAAACGCGTAAAAGCAAAGAGGACAATATGATGTATAACTATCTTCAAGAAAATTGGGAAGGCATTGCGATGTTTGTTTTCGTCTGCGCAATGCTGCTTGGCGCCAGCATATTCACCATCAAGGATATTCGTAAGTGCCGGGCGAAGGCACGCATCGAGGCTGAAAACAAAAAGCACGAAGGCGAATACCGCGTCATCCGCACGAAGGACAAAATGTATTGGGTGCAGCAATTCGTGTTTGACTACCCGGATAAGCAGTATTATCCGCCCAACGATCCTAGCGGCGGGAACGCGTATTTCAAGTGCTGGCATTGGAAATTCTTGTCCGGATATTCGTATAAGATTTCAGCCATCCAATATCTCGAACGCGCTATTGCCTCGGACGTGTCCGACGCCAAGCGTAAGGCGAGGGAGGATGCAATCGAAAAAGATCGCCGGGACAATTTGGCGGTGGAGGAAGTGGTTGACTACAAGATCACGGATGCCGAATACCTTGCCTTATTGAAGGACCGGCGTGAAGGAAAACGTTTATGAGCCACGTCCAAGATCTTTATAGGCAGGAAGCGCTGGGAATAATTTCATCCAGGGAATTTGACCGCCAGTTCGACGATGCGGTTGAACAAGACCTGATTGACAGCAGGGCCGAAAGGGCTCTTGATGCCGAATACGAGGCATATTGCTCGCAGGCATACGAAGAATATGTCCAAGACATGCTCAATTCGATGACCCCGCATGAACGTAAGCACGCCCTAAACCCGAGGCGTATGGATTTGAAGGGCGGGCACCGCCACAACTGCCTCAAGAATGCAATCGCAAGAAGGCACCGCAAGTAAGGAAGGAATACCGCACCTATGACGGAATACGAAGAACTTATGGACATCTTGTCGCGCCTTCCCCCGGAGAGGCAAGAAGAGATTAAATTCTTGGCGAGCGAACGCGCCAGCCAATACTGCGACAAGTATGATAACCACCTCCCGGACTTTAAGGACGCGGCCTACAACTACGAGTTGAGCAAATTGACGCGGGATGTTGTGTATCAATCCGTAATGACCTCCGGCACCATTGAGGGCTTTATGGCTATCCACAAAATCAAGGACTATTTCACGAATAAATTTGATTGGGTGCTCAACGACTACATACGGACCCGCTTCATTGACACCGAGTTCTTGAGGGGACCGATGCGGGAAGTAATCACGTAAAATCAAGAGGTTAGTATGCACCAGCCTATACGCTATACCAATGAGCAAAAGTCCCGTATGACTATGAAGCTCGCCGCAATGAAAAGCGGCCAGCGTTTTTTGTTAAACAAAAACGACCTCGAAAACAGTCTTGAGGTTAAATTCTTCCGGGGAAAGAAGAGCTGCCGTGTCGAGGCGCTCTACAGCGGCCTGATTGTTGCGAAGGCGCCAAATGAAACGGCGCTGGTTGGCAAAATCATTGACGCGCTTGGAACTTGGCCCAAGGTGCTGGAGGCCCATTTTGAAAAGGCAACCGCAAAATAAGGAGTAATATATGAGTCAACACGATGCCTACAAAAAGAAGATTGAATCACGCGCCGCCGGGATTATCAAGTCTTTAGGCATCTCCCTGACCAAACCGGCGAAGTGGGTAAAATGGAAGGATACCGGGAAAGAGTGCTACCTGATTACATTCCCGTGGGGCTCAAAGCTGGACGATCTGCGCAAGGCGGAAAAGGCGATGAAAACCGCATTCCGGGCAGCGCTTGTCAAGGCCACGGAATACGAGGCAAATATGAACCTCGACTACCACCCCTCGTTTATCACCATAACCCTAAAACACGACTATCCGGAAGAAAAAGATAAGAAGTCCATTAAATGCGCATAAACAGCGTTTTAAGGCGAGAAAATAATTAGGCAGGTATTTACCTGCCTTTTGTATTTGAAGCGATTCTAGGCGCGTTTATGGCGCAGGAATCCACAGCGTAGACACTTTCGTGATGTTACTGTAGCACCAATCGCTCGGGTCCGGGGTTCCATACCAGGATTTCGATATGCTCACCGCCCTTTCTATCGCCCACGCCTTGCTTGGCCGGTAGTTTGCCTGATCGCGCAAACCAAGCCGCAGCGCCCGGTTCGTATGCCAAAAATCGAGTGACTCGCCATAGCCGAGACAATCGTGCATCCACCACAAGGCGCGTTCTTCAAGGCTGCCGAGATTCGGCGCATACCAGTCAATTATGGGAGGACCGCTTCTTCCGTCAAACAAGAAGTGCGGCGCCGTCTCCACGCGCAAGGTGCCATCATCAAAAATGAAGTCAGCCGAAACACCGCCCTGAAGGTCATAGCGACGCTTCAAGGATTTCAGCGGGACCAGTTCAAGCAAGTGATCGGCGCCGCAATGAAAATCGATGCCGTAACACGCTATCATTTCTTGCCCCGCTTCTTCAGTTTCTCACGATAGGACTTTTCACGGCGGAGGTATTCGTCCTTGTCAATCTCCACCATATCATCAGCCGTTTCGGCGTAGAAGCGCTCGCACGGAATTTCATTCCCGTCCGGGTCCACGATCTTGATGATATGCGAGGTATCAAAGCAGCCGACCTCCGCATTCACGGAATCGAATTGCTGCGCATAGACCTTGTAGGGTTTCGCCTTGGGGTAATACGGCAGCGTGATCGGCCCGATGATTTCGTCCACGAGTTTGGAAGCCAGCCCGCTGTGCCAAGAAGTTTCGGTCCCGTCATCTTCAACTTCAATCAAGGTGGTGCGGTCCACATCGTTGAAGGTGACCGTGCCGTCCGGGTAGACATCCTTGAAGAGCCCGGACATGCGGGAATTTTGGTAGACCGCCTTGCCATCTTTATCGCCCCAGGTGCATTCGATCCAAACATCCGGGGTATCCTCGATAGTGGTAAGGGGCTTACCATCAATCAGGCGATTCAAAATTGCCTTGGTGATTCCGATGGAGCAGCCGCTGTGGTCGTCATCGCAAAGGGAGCGGAAAGCCTTCAAGGCGGACCGGTAGCAGCCGGCGCCGTAGCCATCTTCTTTTTTGCAGGCGAGTTCAACTTCCCGCTCCGCCCAATCGGACATGGATTCATGAAGACGCCGTTTCGGATGCTTCTTCAAATAGAGCAGGCGGGAGAGCGCTTCATCCAGCGCTGAATGTCGTAGAAGGTGGATTCTCATCGTGTGCCTCTTGTCATCTTGCCTTTGATAAACGATACATCAACGGCGACGCCGTTAACGAGTTTATACAAGGCGCTCAATTCGGAGTTATGGTAGGCGGCCTGCTTTGCCATCTCCGACTTTATTTCGCTGACTGCCTTTTCCATCGAGCCCTTGACCTCGGCTATTTCCTTCCCGGTCGCGGCCTTGATTTCGGCAATCTGCTTGTCCACGTCGTTTTTCATAGCGGTCACCTCCTCCCTGGCATTGTCGATCTTATTGCGGTGATCCCGGAGGACTACCACTACAAGAACGGCGGTGGCGATTATAATTAGCGCTAACGTGACGGCGAGGGGGAGACCCAGCGCCTGCCCGGTTTCAGCTATAACAGGTAATGCTTCCATCACTAACTCCAGTTAGAACATATAACGGTTTCCGTCCACATCTTCGAGAATGCAAACGGTTTTAGCGGCGTTATTCACCAATTCGTGAGAACTCGTCTGCGCCGGATTGTAGAAGTCGCCAACCAAGAGCAAGTCCTTCGTTGCGGCATCCGCGGGGGCGGAGTATTGCGCAATCGGCGCATTTGCCATAGGCGAATCAAAACCAAGCATAGCGGCAACCCAATACGAGGTGCCTGCCACCATCTCGAAATCTTGGCTCAACGTGTATTCGTGAATGTAGTGCGTGCCATCGATGGTAGTCCCGTCGCTTGTAAGGCTGGCGCTGGCATAGGTGCGTTCAGCAGCATAGGAGGTTCCATTCATAATGAGCGGAACATTATCCGGATGATACCACTGCGACCAGTAGCCCGCCTCGCTGCGGGTATCAACATAGGCGATCTTGTGGACAGTGATATTGGCATCCGGGGTCACGCGCTGCATAATAACGGGATTGTTGTAGGAGGTGTTGTTGAACTTGTCCCCAACCTCATCCGTATGGTCAAGCGTGTAGGAATCGGAATAATCCGGGAACGGATCTGTCGGCGTTGGGCCAGGCCCAGGGCCAGGGCCAGGACCCGGATCGGAAGACGGCGCCCGGTTGCTAATAAGCATAAACAAACGCGGAACAGTATAAGGTTCGCTGTTTTGGGCACGCGTGAACCAAGTATACTGAAGAACGGGATTATCACCGGACCAGTCAACCGTCGGCACATCGCCGGGCGTCCCTTCAAGCATATTTTCGTTGCCCATAGAAACAGCGGGGTTGGCGTTGTTAAATTGAGTAACATAAGGCTCGCCGCCCGCCAGCCACAAACCGTTAGCAGGCTCACCTGAAACTTGGGAGCTGCGGAAAGTAATTACGGCATAATACACCTTGTCGCTTTCCAGCTTGATCTTCGGGCGATCCGGTGTGGCCGCCTTCATAAATCGAATAGGGAAGTGGTTTGTCCCAACTTTGAGCTTGACCGGCCCGGTTTCACACAACCAATAAGTGCTACCCTTACCGCTATTAGCCGCAGGGTCATATTCAAAAATAGCAAAACAAACATGTCCGCCGTATGCCTGATCGCCCGTATGCACGGTGATGTGGGTAGGACAATCTCCATCGATGCGAATTTCTTGGGCAACGGGGCAAAGGAACATTTGGGCGATCATTGCGTTCCCATTCGCATATCCATTGCCTCTAAAGTCATAGATGTTGTGGATATGCGCAGCGGGGAATGTGCTGGTGATTTTGCGGTCCATATCATCCAGCAACTCAACCATCTCGTCAGTGACATCGACGATTTCTTTCTTGATGGTGATTACGCCATCAATGATTTCGAGGCTGTTCGGGTCAATAACCACATCGAGCGCGTTGGTCTCGGAATTGACTTCAAGGCCTTCGCCAGCCTGAACATTCAATACCCTGTCGCTTCCAAACGCCAAGGCATCGCCCGGGGCAAATATGGCGGTTTCATGCGACCACTTATAGGATGTTGCATCGCCGGTGCGGCCGCCGAATACCAACATATCCCTATCGTCCAAATTGACAAAATTGTAACGGAAAGTCCCGCGGCCGGATCCATAATAGTCAAATACAAAATAAGAGTCCTGAACGGTATCGCGGCCGGTGTGGACTAAAAGTGTAATGATTTTTCCATCCGTGCGTGCGGCTTCCAAATCGTCAAACGAAGGGCCGCTAAAGGTTCCGTCCAGCTCCGTGCAATCGAACAGCACGGCGCTGCAATCGCCGCCACCACCGGAAATAGGAATTTCGGTGCGCGTCACGGCGTGCTTGTTGTTAACGGCATTCGGCGCCACATCAAACACGATGAGCTTTTCCGTAGCCGTATTGATGGAAACAAACGTTGCGCCGCCGCTTCCAATAGAGGCCAATGTGGCAACGGAATTTGTCCCGGAGCCATACACCATCACCGCCATCTTATGCGTGCCGATTGCCTGGTAGTCATCGTCGGAAACTTTGTCGTCTACCGGATTGGGCACAAGGATCTTCAGGACCTCTTCTTCAACGGTCACCTCAATTTCCTTGAAACCGGTTGCCCAAGTCCCATTCGCCGCAACCGTTGCCCAATAGTATCCATCCTTGGTATTTCCGGACCCGATCGAAATCGGCGAGGCAAATGCATAGGCATCATTCCCACGAATGTGGACCGGGTAAAGATACACGGTGCCTTGCAAATCCAGCTTAACCACCGGGACGCACCCTGCCGAAATGATCGCAGTAATATCGTCGCGGGATGTGTTTTCTTTGATTACAACAACTTTCGTGACCGGCGTTAATGTTCCGCCATTATTGTAATAGAGGATATTATCGTCGGTGCACCACCCGGTCTCGGTCTCGAGTAGTCTATCCTTCAACTCGGCAAGTGTGCCGTAAGTTTGGAGTTGTTTTGCCGGAATCCTTGTGGCCATTTTCAATGCCTCGAATATAATGTTTCTCCCTTCAAAAATACATTATATTCGCGGAAAAGAACACGCTTACCACGCCTGCGTTGCTGCTATAACCGCGTCGCGGACATCATAAACGGTGTCAATTGTCCGTTTAAGCCTATCCGCAAACTCATTCATGATGGTAAATTCAAATTCCACGTGGGTGCCCTGCCCGGTGGTATCGCCCTGGCCGGCGGAAGCTGGGAGCTGTCCGATGAATTCAGGGCCGGTGTGGCCCTTGACCTGAAGACCAAACCCGTTCAGCAATTCATTCAGCTTGTGCTTGCGCTCCCCGCCGTCGCCGCAAATAGGCGTCAAGGCATCGGCGAGCAGCCACAACTCGTGGATCAAATCCATCACGGACCACTTGTCCGCATCGACATACTTCGGGTAGCGGGGAATTTGATTGCGGCCGAGGTCATACATGTATTGGAGGCCATTATACTCGGCATCCACACGGAACAACGATGAGAAACTGGGCCAATCCTGCCCAAACATTTGCCCGGCTGGCGGGACCTTAAAGACGGAGCACGTCTCGCTTGGGAAGATGTATACGTCATAAGTTTCCGACCCGCGGGAGAACGATT
>Ga0326513_10001781_pt1 | contig 16308 bp, 17 predicted proteins | sample 2_2465_0518_D_FD_203654 | JGI IMG/M metagenome (GOLD analysis project Ga0326513, IMG submission 203654) | Bovine rumen microbial communities from UC Davis, California, United States - 2_2465_0518 | ecosystem: Host-associated > Mammals > Digestive system > Stomach > Rumen | place: USA... | reverse complement strand
GGAAGGGAGAGAGGTGACGGAATGAGCGTCTTAATCAAAGGCATGGAGATGCCCGAACGATGCGCAACGTGTTTTCTGCGAGTAGGTAACTGTAAGCAGAGAATATACATGGAGCGTCGCCCTAAAGGTTGTCCACTCGTAGAAGTTAAAGAACCGCATGGACGGCTGATTGATGCGGATGAGTTGGCAAACAAAACCTTTTATAGCACAACAGGCGCACCATATATCACATACAGGACATTTTGCAATGCACCGATAGTAATCGAAGCAGAAGGGAACGAATAATGGACGCACTGATCGGACTGTTTATAGGTGCCTTCATCGGCACCAATTTCGGCTTTGTTATCGCAGGGCTTATGGGGAGGGCAGACGATGGGGAGGATGTGTTTGATCAATGACTGCACGGGCTTTGTTGGGGTGGCGCCATGTTGCTTGGATTGTGCGGAGCGGCAGCGGTGCCCGGATAAATGCCCGAGGACGGAAACGACGTTTTGTGTGGGAGTGATAAACGATGACTGCAAAAGAGATGCTAATGAGATATTTATATGCGGTGCGGGAAGCAAGGGAAATGGAGCTCCAGATTGCTAAGCTTCGCCTAAAATATGCCGCACCGAGCGCCATAAAATACAGTGACATGCCGACATCGCATGACGCCAATCACGACCTGTCGGATTATGCGGCACGTCTTGACGAGCTTACGGACATGCTGGTCAAGCGATATTCAAAGTGCATCGGCATTGAGATTGATATAGAATCACGGCTCGAACGTATGCCGGAAGACAAGCAAGTGCTGAGAGAGATCCTGCGGCACAGGTATCTTACCATCACGGATGAGGGCAAGCTCAATCACTGGGAGGATGTAGGCAAGGCTGTCGGATATACAGACCGCAGAGTACAGAGCTTGCACGGTATCGCTCTGCTGTATTTCCCGACAGACTAAGCATTTCATTTTATTTCATTCTGCAAAATGCTAAAATGATAGCATCGAAAAATAAGCCATAGGATTTTTCCCTTTTTGGGCGCCGTCTCCTCCATCGGGGCGGCGTCTCTTTGTGTCCGCATGGTCTCCCACGGGCGCGACGCGCAGGACGATAGCGCGATATAAACAATGCCAGGCGGGTCTCAAATGGCCCGCTTAATTTTGACCCCTCCCCATTTGGTTTGTCCGATGGGCATTTTTTTTAACCCTTCCCTCATCATGGAGGGCGACAGGATCAAGACGACTATATGCGTTCAGACCGTACACCCGGAAACCGTGCAGCATTTGAAGCCGCCCGCCTCAAAGTTCTCAAGACTCAGACAGTTTGCGGAATCTGTGGGAAGCCAGTGGATTTTTCCTACAGAGCGCCGCACCCGCTCTCTCCAACAGTTGATCATATCATCCCCGTGAGCAAAGGCGGCCACCCCTCAGACCTATCGAACCTACAGCTGGCGCATCGATGTTGCAACAGAAAGAAGTCAAATAATTTACTGACACCAGTCCCGGCTGGGAAAGAAGATGATGACAAGGTAATCGCAAATGACGTCCTGGAACAGCATTTTGACTGGTTACATTATCGAGCATCGACGACACGGTGATGGCGGGGGAGACTCCCTCGTCCCGCCCCTGGCGTCAATCCGCCTGCAGTCACTGCACAAAAATCCACACTGTATGTTTTTCATTTGGGTTTGACATGAAGATAAAAGCAAAATGCACGCTATGCGGTGCTGAATATTGGAAGACTAACGGGAAAAGTAAATATTGTTCTGATGCGTGCAAAAAGGCGGGGCGCAAGGCTACTTTGTCCCAATGGCGAAACGATAATAAGGATTATCAGACCGAATGGCGAAAAGCGCATCCCGATTATGTGGCAGAATGGGCACGCGAGCACAAGAATTATGACCGCGACCGTTCACGCAAAATTCGAGGGAGCAAGGAATACCATCGGACATGCGTAATGTGCGGGAAAGAGTTTGCCACATGGATTCCGCATAAACATACATGCAGTGATGAATGCGAATACAGTCGCAGGTCTAAGCGCATACCGCCCGAACAGGTAGTAGATACGGACATTACGGTCAAGGCGTTGTATAAGCGCGATAAAGGAATCTGCTATTTGTGCGGAAAGCCTTGCGACTTTAATGATATTGATAGAGAACGAAATGCAGTTGGAAGAAATTACCCGTCAATCGACCACATTTTCCCAGTGGTTCGTGGCGGTAAGCATGCATGGAATAATGTGAAACTTGCGCATGTAGGATGCAATGCATCGAAGCGCGACAAAGTTGTATAAAACACACGGTAAAGCCCTTTACGGGCATGGAGTTAGATTATGTCCGAATATAAAGGCATTGGGTATTTAAGAAACAAGTTATTGGCAAAACGGTCCCGCGTAATGCTCCGTTATCGCTATTACGAGATGAAAAACGTGATAAAGGACTTTGGGATCAGTACGCCGCCAGACCTTAAAAACGTAACGAATGCGCTTGGTTGGTGCGGGAAGGCGGTGGACAGTCTTGCTGATCGGCTTGTCCTGCAGGGCTTTAAGAATGATGCTTATGGGCTGAATAATGTCTATGAGCAGAACAACATGGATATTCTTGTGGATTCTGCAATACTCGGTGCGTTGATTTCGGCTTGTGATTTCGTATACATCGCGGCAGACAATGATGGTTTTCCGCGCATGAGGGTTGTGGATGGTCGGCACGCTACTGGCGTGATAGATCCAATCACCAATATGCTAAAAGAGGGCTATGCGGTGTTGGAGTTCGATGAGTTCGACCAGCCGCTGATTGAAGCATACTTTGTAGCGGGTGCCACAACTTTCTATGAAAAGGGCAAAAATCCCTATACAGTGACGAACAGCGCACCTTATCCGCTACTGGTACCGGTGATCTACTGCCCCGATGCTACAAGACCGTTTGGGCACAGCCGCATTAGTCGTGCGTGCATGTCGATAGTGGACAGTGCCATGCGAACGGTTAAGCGTTCTGAGATTTCGGCGGAGTTCTATTCATATCCTCAGAAGTACATCCTCGGTATGGATCCAAATGCAGAGGAAATGGAAAAGTGGCGCGTAACCATGTCATCCATGCTCCGAATTGATAAGGACGATGACGGCGATCATCCTGTTGTCGGGCAGTTCCAAACGGCGGCACAGACGCCGCATTCTGAACAACTGAGAATCTTCGCAGGACTGTTTGCTGGGGAGACTGGTCTGACGCTCGATGACCTTGGATTCCCGTCTGCCAATCCGAGCAGTTCAGAAGCGATCCGCGCCGCGCATGAGTCATTAAGGCTTACGGCACGCAAGGCACAGAGAACGCTTGGTGTTGGTCTGCTCAATGCTGGATACCTTGCCGCGTGTGTGCGTGACGATTATCCCTATGAGCGAAGACAGCTTGCCGGAACTACGTTGATGTGGGCGCCGATATTTGAACCTGATATCACAGCATTGTCGGGTATCGGTGATGCGGTGCAAAAAATCCAGCTTGCATTCCCTGACTACTTCGACGAAGAGAAACTGAGAGAACTGACAGGTATCTAATATGGATGCAGATGCGATTTTAAGGAATTACAAAAAAGCATATAAGACCGCAAAGGGCATCAAGACGTTCAAGGACGCGCAGTTATACGCGGAAGGTGTCGGTGAAAGAGCTACGGATGCACTCGGAGAATATGATTATTCGGAAGTTTCTGAAGGTGAGCTTTCCATGGTCCTGAGAATGCTGATGCGTCGGGCGTTCCACGATTCAGGTCGTGCGGCAACTATAGTCCAGCGCCTGCAGAATGAGCAGATAGGTCTTGGCATCGGAGTCTTGGAAGCTGAATTTGATCCCGCCGCCGCTGATAAGATTGCAGCAGAGTTGGTCGGCAAGTCAGTGACTAAGGATTTTGTGCGGACGCTGTTTCAGCAGTCCACCGTTGGCGCTGTTGATGAGACCATCCGGAAGAACTCTGAAGCACGTGACAACATGGGTCTGACGGTCCACATCGTGCGGAAATATAGTGATGTCGGACTCCGCAATGGTACACAGTATGCGGAACCATGCCAATGGTGTCTGTCTCGTTGCGGTGATTGGGATAATTACAAAGAAGCATACAACGCCGGATGCTTTGAGCGACACCCGGGCTGTTGTTGTGAGATAGATTATCACGTTGGCAAGACTCACACGAGAGCCAGAGGTTGGGGCGCTTGGGTGAATGTGTGAAGGGAGACATATATGCGGAACAAGGATCCGGCAGAGCATAAGGAGGAATGATGTATGGACAGAGTCGGCAGACAAGAGCCGACGGTGTCCGTAATTCTGCCTTATACAAATACAAGAGGGCAAGAAGCCGTTGAACTGTATAACCATTCTGAGAACAATATGCTCGAATGGCAGACGGCCTTGACCTATGACATCATGGCGACTAACGATGAAGGGTTGTGGATTCATCAGAAGTTCGGATATTCCGTACCTCGACGCAATGGCAAGTCGGAAATGGCTCTTGCGCGGTGCATATGGGGGTTGAAGAACAACGAGAGAATCTTATACACAGCCCACAGGACATCGACAGCGCATTCGATATGGGAGCGTCTAAGCCGCCTTTGCGCAAAGGTTGATATCGACATAGATTCATCTTTCAGAGCGTTTGGCAAAGAGCATTTGTATACTGCCGGTGGCGGCGTGATAGAGTTCCGCACTAGAACATCGACAGGCGGCCTTGGTGAAGGTTATGACCTTCTGATCATTGATGAGGCGCAGGAATACACACCGGAGCAGGAAACCGCCCTCAAATACGTTGTAACAGACTCATCCAACCCGCAGACGATTATGTTCGGAACGCCACCGACGGCAATCAGTGCGGGCACAGTCTTTCCGAACTACCGCAAGCACGTTCTGCACTCGGAATCATTCGAGAGTGGGTGGGCAGAATGGTCAGTTCCGGAAATGTCGAAAGCTGAAGATGTTGATTTGTGGTACGAAACCAATCCGTCACTAGGAACGATTCTCAAGGAGAGAACCATCCGCTCGGAGATTGGCGATGATGCCACAGACTTCAATATCCAGCGTCTGGGGCTGTGGATCAAGTATAACCAACGTTCCGCTATCTCCCGTAATGAATGGGATGCGCTGGAAGCCGACAAACCGCCCAAACTCAAAGGGCAATTATTTGCTGGAATCAAATTCGGCATAGACGGTGAAAACGTCGCGCTTGCGGTGGCGGCTCATACCACTGACGGAAAAATTTTCTGTGAAGTGGTAGGGTGTAAGCCAATCCGAAACGGCGTCCAATGGATTACTGATTTTCTCAAATCAGCAGACATCCAAAAGGCGGCGGCAGACGGTGCGAACGGTGTTGAAGTTCTTGCGGATGCGGCGAAAGAGAGTGGCGTGAGGCGTCCCGAGAAAATTACCGTTCAGCAGTTTATCAAAGCAAATTCGGTCTTTGATATGGCAATGGAGAACGGTACATTCCAACATATGAAACAATCGGCAGTCGTTCAAGTCATAAGCAACTGTGAGAGACGAAAAATCGGGTCAAACGGCGGACTCGGTTATAAGTCAACATTAGACGGTGCTGATATAGCACTGCTCGACAGCATGATCATTGCACATTGGTTATGCTCTGAGAATAAGGCAGAAAAACCAAAACAACATATCAGTTATTAAGGCATCCGAAAGGGTGCTTTTTTAATACAAATTTACGGATACCGACCGGAAATCGGGGAAAGGATAATCATGGCATTTACACCAATCGAGACACAAGAACAGCTAGACGCAATCATCAAAGACCGCCTACAGCGTGACCGTGAGGCACGGGCAAAGCAGTATGAAGAACGTTATGCGGGATTCATCTCGCCAGACGATCTGAATAAGCGCGTTGCTGAATATGACGCACAAATCAAGACACTGCAAGACTCTCTTGCGGCATCGGAAAAAGCTGCGGCGGAAAAGGATGAACTGATTGCGAAAAACGATCACTACAGGACGGACCTGGCTAAAACACAGATTGCTATCGCGGCTGGACTCAAGATGGAATATGCCGACCGTTTGCGCGGTGAAAACGAAGAGGAGTGGCGAAAGGATGCAGAAATTCTTGCAAAAGACTTTTCTGCCGCACGGATCGTTGCGCCTCTTGGAAGTCAAGAACCCGCAGACAAAGGAACACACGCCACCCGCGACCAGTTCGCAGAGTGGTTTAAAGACACTTTCAACCAGCAATAAAGGAGAAATACCATGTCTGGAATTAATACCAATAGAACAAATATTACTCTTCCTACTGACATCTCTTCTGAGATCATGCAGAAAACACAGGAACAGTCCGCAGTTATGAGCCTTGCGAGACAGATCCAGCTTCCCGGTCGTGGCCTGACCATTCCGGTCATCACTTCCGATCCTGAGGCGAACTGGGTTGATGAGACTGCCGCAAAGCCCGTCAGCAATCCGGGTCTGTCCACAAAGATCATGCAGGCCTACAAACTTGCCGTAATCGTTCCTTTCTCCGATGAGTTCGCAAGAGATCTCGGCTCCCTGTACGATGCACTCGTTCAGCGTCTGCCACTGGCACTCGCCGCTAAGTTCGATGCAACCGTATTCCACGGGACCGCTCCCGGATCTAATTTCGACACTCTCGCCGGCGTGACAGCCAACACGATCTCCGGCACTGGTCACAGCTTCTACGGTGCTCTCGTAGACTGTGACACTGCTATCGCTACAGCGGGCGGCATCCTCAACGGCTTCGCTATGTCCCCTCAGGCAAAAGGCGAGATGCTTGCCGCTGTTGACGACAACAAGCGTCCCCTGTTCGTTAACTCTGTTGCGGAAGGTGCTGTCCCGAGACTGATTGGTGCTCCCGTCAGCTATGCAAAGGCCGCTTACAAGGCTGGTGACTCCAACAATGCAGATGTTATCGGCTTCGCGGGTGACTGGACACAGGCTCTTTATGGCACTGTCGAAGGTATCAAGATCGACATGAGCAATCAGGCTTCTCTTCCAATCGGCACAAGCAACGCAATGATCTCCCTGTGGCAGAACAACATGTTTGCTGTTCGCGCTGAGATCGAGGTCGGCTTCCGCGCTGACACTTCTGTCTTCCAGAAGATCACCAGAGCACACGCTTGAGGTAGTTTATGAATGAATTCGCCACACTTGCAGACGTGATGGAGCTATCCGGCAAGGAACTGACATCGGACGAAGAAATGCGCGTGATTAACCTTTTACCGCTCATTTCTGATGCGCTCCGAGTTGAGGCGAATAAAGTCGGTAAAGATCTAGATGCAATGGTCGAGGCGAGCACTGCTTATGCGAGCGTAGTGAAACTCACTATAGTCGATATAGTAGTGCGGGTGTTGCGCCAATCGACGGACGGCGACCCGATGACACAGGAATCGCAGAGCGCTCTTGGATATTCTTGGAGCGGCACTTATGCAGTTCCTGGCGGCGGCATTTCGGGTGCGATTATGCGCAATGACCTTAAACGTCTCGGCTTCAGACGTCAGAGATTGGGGACAATTGAGCTATGGCAAGCAGAATCCACGGAATAAGTGTTGTTCTGCTTGATCAGACTCAAACGGGCGTGGATGCGTTTAACCGCCCGATATACTCCGAGACAGCGGAAACAGTTGAGAATGTCGTAGTTGGAGAGCCTAGTTCTCAGGAACTTGTAGATACACTGAATCTCACTGGGAAACGTGCGGCTTATACTTTGGGCATCCCGAAAGGTGATGAACATGAGTGGAAAGACAAGACCGTGATGTTTTTTGGAGAAAGGTTCCGTGTTATCGGCAAACCAATTAAAGGCATCGAAGATATGGTGCCGCTGTCTTGGAATCAGAAGTGCATGGTGGAGCGCATTGAGTAGCAAGCTGACTAAATTCGTGTTGAATTATGCGGGCGTTGGCGAGCTTCTGACAGGCGCTCCGATGCAAGGCATTGTAGACGATGCGGGTGCGGCTTTTGCGGCTTCGTGCGGCAATGGTTATGCCACTCGTTCTACAATGACGAACAGAGCGGGGTGCAATGTGTTTGCGGAAACTGATGAGGCGAAAGCAGACAATCTTGAGAACAACACACTCGAAAAGGCGATAGCGCCATATAGGAGAACATGATGATAGAAACAATCGTGCTTGAATATCTGAATAACAGACTGGACGGTGTTTCGGCATACATGGAAGTTCCGCGCGAAGTGCCAGACAGTTTTGTTGTTGTCGAGAAGACAGGTGAGACCGTCGACGATCGAGTCCACCATGCATCCATCGCTTTTCAGTCTTACAGTCTGACAAGTCTTTACAATGCGGCTTCCCTTGATGAGACCGTCCGCTCCATCATGGACGATATGCCCGCATATACCGACGTTAGCGCTTGCCGATTGGCATCTAACTATAACTTTACAGATCCTCGCACTAAGCGGTATCGCTACCAGTGCGTTTACACCATCTCTTTTGTATAAGGAGCCAAACATGGGAAATACAGCATCGAATGTTGCAGCCGGTAAGCCGAAAACTACCGGCTCTATTTATCGCGCGCCTCTTGGGACGACGCTCCCCACAGACGCCACAACTGCACTTGCCGCGGATTACATCTGCGCGGGCTATGTGTCCGACGCTGGAGTCGTTAACAGCAAGGCCAGAGAGACTGCGGAAATCAAAGCATGGGGCGGCGATACCGTTCTGAATCCGCAGACATCTAAGAAAGATACATTCACATTCACTCTGATCGAGTCCAAGAACACTGAAGTTCTCAAGATCGTACATGGTGATGCCAATGTCACCGGCACTCTCGCGGCAGGTATGACGCTGACAGAGAACAGCAACGAACTCGACGCGGCAGTGTACATCATCGACATGATCCTCAACGGGACATTTAAGAGAATCGTCATTCCGAACGGCAAGCCCACAGAGATTGGCGATGTTGAGTACAAGGACGACAACGCGGTCGCCTATCCTGTAACGCTGACGGCATATCCGCACGCGGCGTACAATGGAGCAACGCATAAAGAGTTCCTTCAGGACGAATAGTAAATTGATCAATAAGGGAGACATACATGATTAGAGGAACAACATCAACGGGATTCGAATTCACTGCCGACAACGAGCAGATGAACAACGCAGAATTCCTCGAAGACTATGTTGCGATGATGGACGGCAATACCGGCGCGGTGTTCCGCATTGTCGAGCGGGTTTTGGGTAAGGAGCAGAAGAAAGAGCTTTATGATCACATCCGTGATGAGCGCGGAAACGTTCCGGTCGAAAAACTGAACGTGGAACTCGGTGAGATTTTCGCCGAATTCGCGAAGAACCCCAAAACAAAAAACTGATGTTCCTCGCTGTCGCACTATCAACCGACACGGACGCGGTAATATGTGACCTGGCAGAAACGTATGGAGTCTATGATTACAGAGCGCTGTCGGTGGAAACACTGGCGGCGCTTGTTTGTGGTTTACGTGCAGATTCGAGGATAAAAATGCGGCTGGCGGGGTACAAGGGGCAGGAACTGCCGATGCGTGCACTACTTGCCAAATGTGCGGATTTGTTGGCTTTAATGTTGCATTGTTGGACAGCGAAGTCAGGCGACCCGCTCCCGGATATGTTCATAGATTGCATGGTTGGTAAAGAAGACAGCGAGGATAACAGCGGATTCGACACCATTGAGGAATACGAAGCCGCACGACAAAGATTTTTGAAGGGTTAAGTTATGGCAGATTTAGGACAGGCATATGTGCAGATTATTCCATCTGCCGAAGGAATATCCGAAAAGATACAAGCGGCGATAGCGCCGGGCGTAGATGAATCTGCGAAGAAGAGCGGAAAGAGTCTTGCAGAAGGCATCGGCAAAGGAATGTCGAATGTCGGCGGTGCGATGACCAAATATGTTACTGCTCCAATTGCCGCTGTCGGTGCGGCGGCTGTGATGGGGTGGAAACAGGTTGACGAAGGTCTCGACACTATCGTGCAGAAAACAGGTGCGACAGGTGAGGCAATGGAGTCCATGCAGTCAATCATGGAGAATATTACGTCATCCATGCCGACTGATTTTGCGACAGCTGGCGCCGCTATCGGAGAAGTTAATACAAGGTTCGGCGTAACTGGTGATGAATTGGAGACTCTCTCCGAGCAGTTCATTAAGTTCGCCTCGTTAAATGATACAGACGTTTCAACATCCGTTGACAATGTCCAAAAGGCCTTAACTGCTTTCGGCCTTGGTGCTGAAGACGCAGGCGGCCTGCTTGATCGTCTGAACAAAGTCGGACAGGATACTGGCGCGAACGTGGACGGTCTTGCAGCCAGTCTTGTGCAGAATGGCGCTGCTTTCCAAGAGATGGGATTGGGCATTGATGAAGCAGCAACATTCCTCGGACAACTTGAAACATCAGGTGCGAATGCAGATTCCGTCATGAGCGGTCTGCGAAAAGCAATGAAGAGCGCCACAGAAGACGGCATCCCACTGAATGATGCGCTATCAACGTTGCAGGATACCATCCTCAACGGCACAGACAACATGGACGGCTTGAGTGCCGCTTATGAGTTGTTCGGCCGTAATGGCGATGCGGTCTACGAAGCGATTCAAAACGGTTCACTGAGTTTTGAGGATCTAGCTGGTGCGGTTGCTGACGCGGGCGGAAGCGTGTCTGATACCTATCAGAACACACTCGATCCAATGGACCAGATGCAACAGGTCATGAATAGCTTAGCAGTTACTGGGTCTGAATTGGTGGTTGCGGTTGGCCCTCTGCTTGCGGAGTCGCTCACTGCACTGACTGGTGTAATTAAAAATGCGACAACATGGTGGAGAGGATTGGACGAAGGCACGCAAAAGACAATCCTCACTATTGCCGGAATTGTTGCGGTCGTTGGCCCTGTTCTCGGCGCGCTCGGCTCATTGATCACTACGGTGGCGTCGGTAAGCGCAGCGGTTACAGCAGCAGGTGGCGTGATGGCATTAATCACCGGCCCTGTCGGCATTGCTGTAGCAGCGGTTGCCGGACTGATTGCGGCTGGCGTGGCTATTATCACCAATTGGGATTCCATCAAAGGAGCGGCTGTCGAATTCAAAAATTCGATGGTTGAAACATGGGGGAATGTTAAAGAAGCCGTAGGCGGTAAGATTGATGAATTGAAGTCTGACGCATCCAGCAAATGGGAAAGCATTAAGTCAACCACTAAAGGAGCTGTAGACGGTATACGGAGCGGCGTTACTGATAAGTTCGAGAATATTAAGTCCGGGGTGACGGGCAAGATTGATTCGATCAAGAGTTCCATGACGAATAAATGGAATTCCATTAAGTCAACGACCGTGAATACTATCTCCGGAATACAAAGCAGTGCCACGAGCAAGTTTAATTCCATCAAGTCGAGCATTGAAGAGAAGATAAACGGCGCTAAAGATACGGTTAGAAATGCGATAGATCAAATTAAGGGATTCTTTAATTTCTCTTGGAGTCTTCCGCACTTGGAACTTCCGCACCCGTATATCAGCGGAACATTCAGCCTTAATCCTCCGAGCGTTCCCAGTTTTGGGATTAACTGGTACGACAAGGCAACAAATGTGCCGTATCTGTTTAAAAACATGACCCTGTTCGGCGCCGGCGAGAAGCACGACGAGGTCCTGTATGGGCGCGACGCCCTGCTCAAGGACATCAGGGCAGCATCAGGCGGCGGCGTCACCAATTACATTACAGTAAACGGTGCGGAATCTCCGGAGCTCTGGGCGACCAGATTCGCGCGTGAGTACAAACAGCAAGTGAGGACAGTTTAATGGCTGCATATACAACAAAGAAGCCTACAGGGCTGTCAATCAAAAGAACATCGAACGCTATTGTAGTAGAGTGGAAAATCGGCGACAAGGACTACGGACAGGGCCAGACATTCCAGTACCGCTATCCTGGCAGGGAATGGACTACGATCGAAGTAGGAACCGTAAAAACGAAAACTTATATCGCGCTCGATCCCTCGGCGTGGTTTCCCTATGTTGCTAAGATCTGCGACAAGATCTACTTCAGGGTCAGAGGCCGCCGAAGGAATTTTACGGAGAACGGCAAGACTTATACGCCGTCCGTGTCAGCCTGGGCTACGAAGGAGTTTTCTCTTGAACTCCCGAACAGGACCACGGTCACGGCGGCGCTCTCTTCCAGTGTGAATAACGCGACCGTTTTTTCGTGGAATGTGTCAGCCGATTCAGAATCTAAACGCTGGTTTACGCGTGTACAGTGCCACACGTGCCTGCTTGCCAACTCGAGCATAGCAGACGGCACAAAGGTGCCTGCATCGGCGTGGACGGCCTACGCAGGATCGGCGGCAAGCGGATCCGTAACGATCACAGAGGACAGCTCCGTGATCAACCAGGGCGTGAGCTATACCAGATGGTTCAGAGTAAGGGCGTGCGGCCCCAAGGGCGCGTCAGCGTGGGCCTATGTGCGCCATGTGTACGCTATTCCTTACCAGGCTAATACGGTCAAGGTATCAACTAAGAGCACTTCTGCAGGCGGGTATCTCTGCACAGCAACATGGAAAACGCCGCTCAATGCAGCACATCCGGTTGACAAGATCAATGTGCAGTACACCTTTACCACTCCGACGGCGTCCCTCGGCTGTCCTGATACGGCATCGTGGACTGATGCTATGACGCTGGCATATAAGGACGGGTCCGACGCTACGGCTTTTTCGGTTGATTCGAGCGTCAGCGCTGATCAGTGCATGTTCGTGAGAATTAATACGGTACACGACCGCAACACGACCTACGGAGTGGCGGTGCTGGCCATAGCGGGCGAGCTCACCGCACCGAGCGACCTGTCTGTGACGACGGACGACACGACCTACAGGGCCACGGTGACCGCGACCAATAACAGCGCGGTTCCCGGGGCGTTCCTCGCGGTCAAATACATGACTACGGCTAACCCGAACGGCTTTGCCATCGGAATCATTCCGAACGGCGAGACGAGCATCACAGTACAGTGCCCCGAATGGAGCGACGCGACGGCTATCAAATTTGGCGTGTACGCCGTGGTCGGAAGCTATACGGCTACCACCAGAGCGGACGGCGTGAGCAGTTATGCTGTAAAGGCTACGCTCAAATCATCGCTGGTCACTTACGGAGGTACGGTGCCCGCTGCCCCGACATCTGTCACGGCAGTGTCTACGGACATCACAGGCACAGTCCGCGTCACATTTGACTGGGCTTGGGAAGACGCTACAGTCGCGGAACTGAGCTGGGCAGACCACGCGGACGCATGGGAGAGCACTGACGGGCCGAGCACATACGAGATTGACAACACGCACGCAAACGCGTGGAACATCAGCGGACTGGACACGGGCAAAACGTGGTACATCAGAGTGAGGCTCGCATCCGGCTCCGGAGACAGCACGACCTATGGCGCTTACTCCGACATCGTAGCAGTCGACCTCTCCAGCGCCCCGACAGTACCTATTCTGGCGCTCTCCAGTGCTGTCATCACAGAGGACGGCAGTGTTACCGCCTCGTGGTCGTTTGCGAGCTCAGACGGCACGACACAGGCCTCTGCGGAGCTTGCAACGGTGGCGGACGGCGTCTATACAAAGCTCGCAGAGGTCGAGACGGCGCAGTACATCACGATCAGCGCCGAAGATGCCGAGTGGACAAACGGCAACACCTACGACCTCGCCGTGAGGGTCACATCCGCATCGGGCAAGCAGTCCGATTGGAGTGAGGCCGCATCGGTGACGGTGGCAGAGCCGCTTGAGATCGCGATCACAAGCACCTCACTGGTAGAGCAGACCATCACCGAGGACGAGGACCTGACACGGACCGTGATGTCACTTACGGAGCTTCCGCTCACGCTGACCGTCACAGGCGCAGACGAGGGCGGCACAACGCGCGTGATCATCGAGCGGGCCGAGGCATACCACATGATCAGGCCCGACGAGCGCGACTACAACGGCTTCGAGGGTGAGACGGTGCTGATCTACTCACAGATTGGCGAGGACGCCATCAGCATCGATCTGGACGACCTCACGGGCCATCTGGACGACGGTGCCCTGTATCGGCTTATCGCTACTGTACAGGACGGCCTCGGTCAGAGCGCAGAGACGGAGCAGCTCTTCGAGGTTCACTGGACGCATCAGGCGCTCATTCCGACGGCGACGGTCACGGTCGACACGACCAACCTCGTGACGCAGATCACGCCCGTAGCGCCGGAGGGTGCGCTCTTGACAGATACGTGCGACATCTATCGTCTATCCGTAGACAGGCCCGAGCTGATCTATCCTAATGCAGAATTTGGCACGACGTATGTCGACCCGTATCCGACTATCGGAGAGCTCGGCGGGCACAGGCTCGTGTTCAGGACGGCAAACGGCGATTATATCACCGAGGACAATACCCTTGCGTGGACAGATTATAATTCTGAAATCGATACGGATTACAATATCATCGAGTTCGGCACAGGCCGCGTGATGCTGCAGTACGACGTAGATCTGAGCCACACCTGGGAAAAAGACTTCATCGAGACCAAATACCTCGGCGGGTCCATTCAGGGGGACTGGAATCAGGCTGTGTCGAGAACAGGATCCTTTGCGGCAAATGTGGTAACGGATGATGTGGAGACGATCGAAGAGATGCGCAGGCTCGCGGTCTACCCCGGGGTCTGCCATGTCCGCACGAAGGACGGCAGCAGTTATGCTGCAGATGTGCAGGTCAGTGAGTCCTATTCGCAGGATACTGCACACAAGATCGTAGCATTTACGCTCACGATCACGCGGGTGGATCCCGAAGGATATGAAGGCATGACCCTCGCGGAATGGCAGGAAACGGAGGGCGAATAATATGGTCGATTGGGGTAAAGGATATTCCGCCAAATATTATGCCTGCCGGGTAGATCCGGCCACCTGGCGCGACATTGGGGTGATAGAGCTGACAGGCGGGACCATAAAGCGTGAGCTTACGGGTAAGCGCCAGTCCGCCGACATCACCTGTATAGATTATAAGATCCCCGTCGAGGAATGGATCCGCGTTTATATGGACGCGGAACAGGCAAGCGGGGGCAATTCACACGCGGCGATATTCACAGGGCTCGCAACGTCACCAGATGACGACATTAACGGCTCTCTGCTTGTCAACACGCTCTCGTGTTATTCAGTGCTCAAGCCCGCCGAGGATGTTATGCTCCAGCGCGGATGGTACGCAAGCGCAGGGCAGAACGGAGGGGCGCTCGTAAAGAGCCTCCTGTCCGTATCTCCTGCTCCTGTGACCGTGGCGGACGCTTCGCCGGTCCTTTCGGCTTCGATTATCGCCGAGGATGGCGAGACGCATCTGAGCATGGTGGACAGGGTCCTGACCGCGATCGGATGGAGGCTTCGCATCGAGGGCGACGGCACGATTAACGTTGTGCCTACGGCTTCGGAGGCTTCGGCAATATTCGACCCGCTTGGAAACGACATGATCGAGCCAAAGATAAAGGTATCTGCTGACTGGTATTCGTGTCCGAATGTCTATATGGCCGTCTCCGGCGACGTCACCGGCATAGCCAGGGACGAGGACGCGGAGAGCATCTTCTCCATTGAAAACAGGGGCAGAGAGGTCTGGAAGCGTGAGACGGGCGTGGCTCTTGCCACAAACGAGACCGTCGCAGAATACGCCATGCGGAAGCTCAAAGAAGCCCAGCAGGTCAAGCAGACCGCGACATATTCAAGGCGCTATCTGCCGGACGTTTACCCCGGCGACCTCGTTTCGATGCACTACAGGGAGCAGGGCCTCGACGGGCTGTATAAAGTACAGAGCCAGTCTATCAGCCTCGGATATGGTGCACGGACTTCCGAGCAGATATACAAGGAGTAAATGAACCTGAAGAGGTGAGCGAGGAATGATGGATTTCTGGATAGGTTTATTCTGCCTTTTGCTTTCATCCCTTATATGGGAACGATGGTGTAAGTAAGGCAGATAAAGCAGTCTTTTCATGACAACCATGCCCTCCGAGGTTTGCGGACTGACGGTGAAAGACGGCGTTTTCGGACGTGTGGTAAGTATGGACGAGTCCAGAAAACCTTAACTGCGAAAGGCAATGTAACTTAGTCAACACTTAGTCAAAGGTTAGTCAACAACTTAGTCAACGACCGTAATTTTTTTTTTTTTACGGCAGCATAACTATCAACCAGAGGCCTCGCATAGGGGCCTCTTTTCGTTGGAGGATACTATGTCAAACTTCGACATCCTCAAGAACATATTGGACGCCCAACAGGACACGCGTACAAAGGCCTACGACACCACGGCCACTGTCAGGCGCATCGAGGGCTCGACTGCATGGGTACACATTCCCGGCGGAGTGGACGAGACACCCGTGAGGCTGACCATAAACGCCAAGGCCGGCGACAC
>Ga0326513_10001780_pt1 | contig 16314 bp, 17 predicted proteins | sample 2_2465_0518_D_FD_203654 | JGI IMG/M metagenome (GOLD analysis project Ga0326513, IMG submission 203654) | Bovine rumen microbial communities from UC Davis, California, United States - 2_2465_0518 | ecosystem: Host-associated > Mammals > Digestive system > Stomach > Rumen | place: USA... | reverse complement strand
AGCAAATCAAAGCCTATGAAACCGAGCGGCAGCATATCCGTAACCGAATACGCAGAGCGAAAACACCCGAAGAAGATTATTCTCTAAAAGAACAATGCAAAGAAATCACAAAGAAGCTAACACCCTTGCGCAAGCAGCTCATAATCTGCGGGCGCATTGAAAACAAAGTGCCTCGACTCCGTGCTTTGATCGAACAGGAAAAGCAGTTGGAGCAAGGCAGATACAAGTACAAATATTATCACCAAAATAAATCAAAACAAAGGAGTTATGAACGATGACCAATATATCAATCAACAAACTACACGAATTCAGAGACCACCCGTATCAGGTGCTCGACAACGAAGAAATGAATAGCTTAATCGAGAGCGTTCAGCAGCAGGGCATTATGACGCCGCTGATCGTTCGACCGTTGGAAAACACAACCGACGAGTATGAAATCATATCCGGACACCGCCGCTTCCGTGCGGCACAGAAGGAAGGACTTGCAGAAGTACCTGCCTTTATTCGTCCCGTCAGCCGTGACGAAGCGGCGATTATGGTGGTGGACAGCAACCTTCACAGGGAGCATCTTCTGCCGTCAGAAAAGGCGTTCGCCTATAAACTGAAATATGACGCTCTGAAACGTCAGGGCAAGCGCACCGACTTAACTTCGTCCCAAGTTGGGACAAAGTTACGAACGGACAAAATCATAGCGATTGAAGCCGGAGAAAGTCGCAATCAAATTCAGCGCTATATTCGTTTAACAAATCTTATTCCGGAGTTGCTTGAATTGATGGACGAGGGTAAAATCGCTTTTTCCGTAGGCGTGGAACTGTCCTACCTCAGTGTTAATATGCAGTATTATCTGCTGGATATTATCGAGCGTGACGACTGCACGCCATCCTATTCGCAGGCGTTCCATATGCACAAGGAAATGCACAACGGAACACTCACAATGCAGTATGTTGACAAGCTGATGGCTACAGAAAAGCCCAATCAGCGTGAAATGCTGAAAATCCCCGCCGAGCGAGTGAGAGCCTTTCTGCCGAAGAACGGCACTGACAAACAAGCCGAAGATTTCATCGTCAAGGCGGTCGAGCATTACAACAAATATCTGCGCCGCCAGCGTGACAGAGAGAGGTGAGATAAATGAAAACTGATATGAATGACCACACCAAGCAGTACCGTCTTATTGACGGACACCGCATCGTTATCTCTTTTTCCAAAGATACCAATACCGACTTGTTTGGGAGTATCAGGGATATTTTGCTTACCTGCTCAGACACCTCGCACATTTGTCGGAGCGATCAATCTGTTGATAAAATAACGGTATCAAATAAGGAGGCATCGTAATGGAGAAAAACAGAGTTTGCTGTTTGTACCGTGTTTCGACAGACAAGCAGGTAGACTATGACACCAATCACGAAGCGGATATTCCGATGCAGCGCAAAGCCTGTCACCGCTTTGCTGACAAAATGGGATGGTCGATTGTACACGAGGAACAGGAGGACGGCGTATCCGGTCATAAAATCCGTGCCGAGAACCGTGATAAAATACAGGCTATCAAGGAGCTTGCCCGCAAGGGCAAGTTCGATATCCTCCTCGTGTTTATGTTTGACCGAATCGGACGTATCGCCGACGAAACGCCGTTTGTTGTAGAGTGGTTCGTCAAGAACGGTATTCAGGTATGGAGCACACAGGAGGGCGAACAGCGCTTTGATAATCACATCGACAAGCTGCTGAACTATATCCGATTTTGGCAGGCTGACGGCGAGAGCGAAAAGACCTCCATCCGTACCCGGACAAGCCTCGGTCAGATGGTTGAGGAAGGTCACTACAAGGGCGGCAGCGCGGCGCTCGGTTACGAGCTTGTCAAAAGCGGCAGACTGAACAAGCGCAAGCACGAGCTTTATGATTTGAAAATCAATGAAGAAGACGCTGCAATCGTCCGTCTGATTTTCGATAAATATACCAAAGAAGGTATAGGCATCCAGCGGCTTGCTAATTTTCTGAACAACGGCGGTTACGCCAACCCTACAGGAAACCGTTGGTCGTACAACACCATACGCAACGTGCTTCATAACCCGACTTATACCGGTTATCTCAGAAGCGGAGACAGCCGCTCGCCGTTTATCCCCGAATTGCAGATTATCTCGCAGGAGCAGTTTGACAGAGCGCAGGAGATATTGCGACAGCGTGCTGATGTACTGAAAAACACACCGCGCGTACCGCTGAATATGAAAGGCAATGCGCTACTGTCCGGCAATGTGTTCTGCGGACACTGCGGAGCTCGGCTTCACTTATCAACGGCGAACAAGTGTTACACCAAAGCCGATGGCACAAAGGTCAAAAAGCCTCGAATCCGCTATGTCTGCTACGGCAAGACGAGAAAAACCACTCAATGCGACGGGCAATCCGCATATATACAGCATAAGCTCGACAGCACTGTGGAGGGAATCGTCAGAGAAATCTTCGACCGTATCAAGGGCGTTCCCAAGAGCGCTATCATCAACTCACGATACAAGGAGGAGCTAACGGTCAGAAAAGCCAACCTCAAATGCACTCAGTCCGAGTATGCCAAAGAGCTCGAAAAACTAAACAAGCTCCGTGAGGAAGTCGTAAAGTCGATTCAGGGCGAAAGCGCCTTTTCACAGTCTATGCTGGCAGGGCTTGTCGAGGATTCCGAGAAGAAATCAGAATCGCTCAAAGTGCAATGCGAGAAAGCAGAGCGTGATGTAGAATCCTCAAAAACGCTTATTAAAGATTTAAACGACCAATATGACGAAATCATTTCGTGGTCAAGCCTGTACGACAGCGCTCCGATTGAAGCAAAGAAAATGATAGTCAATTCGATGATCAAACGCGTTGACGTTTACCGCAACTATGAACTGAATGTAGAGCTGAATATGAATATCCGCCAATTCTTCCTCGGTATGGAGGAAACAGAGAATATTCCGATTACGGCATAAATATTATCCGCCTGTTCACTTAATGTGAGCAGGCGGTTTTTTATTTTACTTTAAGCTATTATGATAGCTTCCTTTAAGTAAAACACACGCAATGATCGCAGTAATTATTTCTGCAAAGGGAAACGTCAGCCATACGAGCCACGCATTGGATAAATCCGGAGTAATAAGCTGCGATAACCCCCACGCGACCGGAAGAATCAACACAAGCTGTCTTAGAAGCGAAATAATAAGCGAGGAAACACCCTTGCCGAGCGCTTGAAATACGCCTTGCAGCGACAGGCTGATCCCGGCAAAGAAAAAGCCTGCTGAGATTATCCTTGTAGCGCTGACACAAAGAGCCTGTGTGCCTCCTGACAAGCCGAATGCGGCGCAAAGCGGTTCGGCAATGATCTCCAAAAGCAATGTGCCCGACAGCATTATCACAGATGTATAGAGCACGCCGTATTTAATACCTGACTTCACGCGCTGATCATCCCTCATTCCGTAAGCGAAGGACACGATCGGCGTGATCGTATCTCTCATCCCAAATGCGGCAAATAATATAAACTGCTGGATTTTATAATACAAGCCGTAAGCCGTAACAAGAGAAGCATCCACGGCGCCTAAAATCAGATTGATGCCGTAGGTCATCACCGACATCAAAGCCTGCGCAATGATAGCCGGCAAGCCGATTTTGTAAATCAGCTTTATCATTGTCTTATCGGGGCAAATATATCGCAAGCCGTTTTTAATGCTTTTGTTCATTTTGATATGGAAAAACAATGCGATCAAAAAGAAGCTATCTGACCGATAACCGTTGCCAGAGCAGCACCCTGCACGCCCATTTTCGGACAGCCGAGTAAGCCGTAAATCATTATCGGATCAAGAATGATATTAATGACCGCGCCTGATATTTGCGCTAATGTCGATTGAACGGTAAGCCCTGCCGCCTGCAGCACCTTTTCAAATACACTGAAAAACACGATCCCGACAGAACAAACACAGCAGATTCGCAGATAAGATACCGCCATTTCACGAATTGTGCTATCTGAGGTTTGACTGCCGATATATGCGTCCGTTCCGAAGAGACCAAACAACATAAAAACAGCGGTTATCACCATACCGAGAAATACACCGTTGCCGGCTGCTTTGGAAGCCTTTTCTTTGTCGCCCTCGCCCAAGCTGCGCGCAAGCAATACGTTTACGCCGACGCCTGTTCCTATTCCTATTGCTACCATCAGCATTTGTACCGGGAAAGCGAGCGTCAGTGCGTTTATGGCTGCTTCGCCGCCCTCCATATTAGACACAAACGCGCTGTCTACGATATTGTAAAGCGCCTGCAGCATCATCGAAATGATGATCGGCAGCCCCATCTTTATCATCAATTTGTTCACAGGCATTGTTGCCATTTTGTTGTTCATAATTACCTCCAAATACACAAAAAAGGCGCAAGTCCGAAATGCCGGACTTACGCCTTTAAGCTACTCACATTGTTATGGATTATATCATAATTTAATTTAAAAATCAAGCGGTCAATTCCACTCTTTTTCTCTGTTTTTGATGTCCTTGCGGAACAAAAGCTTGAAAATCCTCCTGACAAGCGGCTGAATAAACAGGTGCTGAGAGAAGAACGCAAACGGCAGGTTGAAGCACACCAGCTTGAACCAATGACAGAGCAATACGATCATATTAAAGCCCTCGTAGAAGGGGTAGTAAATAATTGCGGCGATAAAGCTCATCGCCGGACACATTATTGCGACTGTTACGGTGATAATAGCTCCCTCAAAGATAACCGGATTTGTCGTTTTCATATCGAACATTTTGGACGCGATCTTAAACGACAGCGGACTTCCTACAAGCACCTCGAGCGTATAGGCAAAGGCAAACTCCACCAGCACGACCGCCCAGATCGGCAGCATTGTTCCGAACATAATAATGCCGCCCTGCTTATTGACGGCGGTCAGCACACTGCTTGTGTAGTTGAAGCTGCGCAGCATATCGCCGTTGAGGACATAGATGTTGTAGAACACAAAAGCGTGTACTGTGATGACTACGGTGATAAAAGCGAACACCATTCTTTGAAATTGATTTCTCGGCATAAAATTCCTCCTAAAATAAAAAAAGCACAAGCCGCGGACGCGCCGATTACAAATACACTGTACCGTAATCAGACTTACGCGCCGTGCGCTGCTTGTGTCGTTATGTATTGGATTTATTATATCAAATATTTGAAATCAGGTCAAGACTATTTGATGATCAAACGCGTTGACGTTTACCGAAACTATGAACTGAATGTAGAGCTGAATATGAATATCCGCCAATTTTTCCTCGGTATGGAGGAAACAGAGAGTATTCCTTTTACGGCATAAAATTTACCCGCCTGTTCACATTTCGTGAGCAGGCGGGTTTTAACTTTTTATACTCTAAAACAACAAATCAGAATTTGGTGGATAATATCATAAACTCTCCCGTATCATCACTGATTTAAGCTCTAAAATAATAGCATTCAAATCTTCAGTCAGATTATCGCTGTGTATCAGCATATCGTCAAAAAGTCGGTTGAGGTTTTCTTCAAAGTGCTCAGGAAGAATAGTGCAATGATTTCTGCAAAGCTCAATCAATCGCTTTTCTCCCGGATGCGTTTGCTTGTTCAATGCGAAAATCACATCAAAATACGATTCCAAAAAGGCGGCTGTTCTGTGAACAACGCTTACCCTGTCATTTCTGCCGTTCGCCTTTTTCAGTTGCAGGGAGTATGCGGGCATAGCGCCGTATAAAAGAGCTGTGTTTCTTTTGATGATGTTATTTCGGAGTTCTTCGGGATAAGGAACGGAAAAGCGTTTTTTGGCGTTCCAAAGCCTTCCGTACTTATCGCAAACAATTTTACAGGTCAAAAGGTTATGCCACATACAGGTAGTATATCCGTTGTATGCCTCAAACCTTTCCACAACTTTCGCAACACCGTCACAAAATTCGTCCAGATCGCGGTAAAGGATGTCGATGTCGATTCCATTGTTCAGAACACAGTTATCCTCGTATTCCCAGTAATGGTTTCCAATCTCCATAGATTGGCAGTAATCAGCCAATAATGCGCGTCTGCTTTCTTCTCCGATTGGCGCTGTGATGTAAACATACACATCATAATCGGATTTTTCATCATAGTTTTCTCCCGAACGGGAACCGCCGAGCGCGATTGCCTCGACCTGATCAAATTCGGATAGTTTTTCAAATAGTTTATTTATCATTTTATCATCACCTATATATTTCGATTTATCGGGATGTTAATATAATAGAAATACCGCCCGAGCAAACTCGGGCGACGGTGGTGGACCATAGGGGGATCGAACCCCTGACCTCCAGATTGCGAACCTGGCGCTCTCCCAGCTGAGCTAATGGCCCTTGTCAATTGTATGAAATTGTAAATTGTTTTGGGGTGCGTAAGCTACCCACTCGGGCTCCCAGCTGAGCTAATGGCCCTTGTCAATTGTATGAAATTGTAAATTGTTTTGGGGTGCGTAAGCTACCCACTCGGGCTCCCAACTGAGCTATACCCCCATTGCTAAATTATATTATATCATATTATTTTAAAAAAACAAGTAAATTATAAAAGTATTGCATAAAAATATTTTAAAAGTTTTGCATAAAAATATTGCCGCAGTATTATGTCAAAATGTGTTGAAAATCGCGCGCAAAAATGCTACAATAATAAAAAACGAAAGGCGGATTGTTATATGAAAAAGATACTTGCGGCAGTTCTTGCGCTCACCTTTGCGGCGTCGCTTTGCTCATGCAGTTTCAGCAAGGGAATAGCAGGTTCCGAAAGTGAGACTGCTGTTGAGGAAACCACCGAGGAAGCCACAAAATACAGCATGAACGTTGAGGACTATGTGTATCCCGAAAAGAAGGTCAGCAAGCTTTTTATAGGCAGTTTCCAGATAACGGGCGAAACTGATATTTACCGCGAGAAAAAACCGAGCCGCCTTCCGCAGCTTAGTATGGACACAAAGGACGCGTCTGAAATTAATGACGATATCCACGCAAAATACAACAAGATTTTTGAAACGCTCGAATCGTCGGAGGATAATGTGCCCGTTCCGCGCACCGACTACAAGGCGTATCTGAACGACAATATTCTGAGCCTTGTAATTGAAACACGCTCAATAGACACCCCGAACAGCGGCTTCAATGTGTACAACATCAATGTTGAGACAGGTCAGAAGGTTGACAGCGATGAAATCATCAAGCTCTCGAGCGTCAGCAGGGAAGAGGCAGACAAGCTGCTTAAAGAGGAAATAACCAAGGTGTTTGACAAGCTGGCAAATCTCGGAGAATCAATGGCGTCAGCCGCCGACGAGGCAAAGCGCAAGAGCCTTGCGGGGGATAACATAGCAAAAGCTGTTTATTACTTTGACGACAGCCGAAATCTCACCGTGGCATATCAGTACTACTGGATTGCCGGCGCAAGCAACTACGGCGCAATCTCAACTCTTGAAGCCGCAAAAACAAAAGGATAAAAATTTTTCCGTACAACAGAATAAAACAAATTTTTCACTCCATACTAATTATGATTGGTATGGAGTGTTTTTTTGAAAGGAAGGAAAAATATGCTGAAAACGGATTACAGGGACAATGTACTGACAGCCTACATAGACGGGGAAATCGATCACGACGCCGCCGCAAGGCTGAGAACTACAATTGACGGAGCGGCTCAGTCGCTCAAGCCGCGCCTGCTCTGCCTCGACTTCGGCTCGGTGCGTTTCATGGATTCCTCGGGAGTGGGGCTTGTTATGGGGCGTTACCGTCAGATGAAGCTGATAGGCGGCAGGCTCAGGGTAGTGAACGTGCCCGACAGTATCTATAGGATATTCGCGATGTCGGGGCTTGAAAGTCTGGGGGTGCTGAGATGAAGATAATCAACGAGATGAAGCTCAGCTTTCCGTCAAAGAGCTGCAACGAAGCGTTTGCGCGCGCGGCAGTGACAGCGTTTGTAATGAACCTTGACCCAACGGTCGAGGAGCTCAGCGACCTTAAAACCGCAGTCAGCGAGGCGGTGACAAACTGCATTGTGCACGGCTACAGGCACGGCTCGGGAACTATATTTATTACCGCAAAAATCACCGAAGCCAATAAAGTGACCGTCAAAATCAGGGACAAGGGCTGCGGAATAGAGAACGTAAATCAGGCAATGCAGCCGCTGTTTACGACCGCGCCCGAGGAAGAACGCGCGGGGCTGGGCTTTGCGGTTATGCAGAGCTTCTGCGACAGCGTTAAGGTGAGCTCAAAGCCGCAAAAGGGCACAACCGTAACCCTTGAAAAGTACATAGCCGTATGAGCGGTAAAAATGACCTGCTTGCCGAAGAACACCTCGGATTGGTTCGCTCCTGCTGCAAGCGGTTTTCGGGCAAGGGAATAGAATACGAGGAGCTGTACGCGGCGGGATGTCTGGGGCTGACAAAGGCGGTCAACCGATTTGACGAAAGCATGGGCTGCCGCTTTTCAACCTACGCCTTTCCTGTGATAATGGGGGAGATAAAGCGGCTGTTTCGAGACGGCGGCAGCGTAAAGGTGAGCCGCTCACTGCGCGAGCTTGCGCTGAAAATCAACCGTTTGAATAACGATAACCGGCTGAAAAACGGCTGCGACCTAACGGTATCGCAGCTCAGCAAAATACTCGGCGAATCCCCCGAGACAATTATGGAGGCAATCGCCTGCACCCGCCCGTCGGTGTCGCTCAATGAATCTGACAGCGAGGGAGAGGAGCGCTGTATTGATTTGCCTTCGCCTGACATACAGTACGAAATCACGGAGCGGCTCAGCCTGTATCAGGCATTGTCAAATCTGGAGGAAAAAGACCGAAAGATAATTGATTTGCGCTACTTCAAAAGCAAAACCCAGACGCAGACCGCGAAACTGCTGAATATGACGCAGGTTCAGATCAGCCGCCGCGAAAAGAAGATCCTGACCACCCTGCGCGCACTGATAGTGTAAGGATCTTACAAATTGGGAACTGTGTTCAATTGTAGGGTGCGGTCTTGACCGTACCGCCGGCTATGAACAAACGTATTGTTTTCAACCTCGGTTCGGTCAAGACCGAACCCTACAAAACTAACCACTAAAAAATCGGCAAACAGCGTTTTCAATCACGAAAACCTGTCTGCCGACCTTTTTATATATTATTCTTGTTCCTTACTTATTACTACGTTGATATAATACTCTCCGCCGCCCTTTGATTCGGTGTAGCAGTTGAATACATAATTCTTGTAATCGCCCTCGGTCAGAGCCTCAAGCTGTGACTTGACGGTCTGAACATACTCAGCCTTAACCTCGTTGAAGGACTTCTTCTGGTCCTTGTTGTCTGTGGTGTCGATTGCAATGTCAACGCCCTTTAGCGATGAATTCTGCTTCATGCCAAGCGAGCTGCACGCCGAGGTGATCTCGGCAGCCCAGCGGTTTACGTTTTCTGCCGTACACAAGTCGGAGTGGGGAATCTTTGAATCGTCCGTAATAGTTTCGTTGCGCTTAACGGTAACGCTGCAGGTTGCCTTGTGACCGTTTGCGGATACAACCGTGATTACGCAGGTGCCCGCGGATTTTCCTTTTATGCTGATCGTTTTGTTAGTCTTGTCTGTGATTTCAATAACGTTTTTGTTGCTGACGTTTACCGAGCACAGCTTATACATAGCGCTCTCGGGGTAGTAGGTTACGTCAACTTTTTCGGTATCGCCCACCGAAAGCTCAAGTTCAGAGAAACTTAGGCTTATGCTCGTAACCTGGTTTGAGGCAATGTCGTTTGCCACTCTGTTCGCGATGCTTCCGAGATTCGGATTGATGTTGTCGCCGTCGATCGTGTCTGCCGGAATATCCTTTGGAGCGGTGGGGGAGGTTGTTGCCGTGGGATTAGGTCTTGTTGCCATTTGATTTTTGCTTGTTTTTGATTTGGTTTTCTTTGTTTTCTTCGCCGTGCCGCTCGGGTCTGTTGCCGCGGTTGAACCGATCTCGGTCGCGGGCTCGGTCTCAACCTGTTCGTCTATGGTTGAGCTCGGTCGTGTTGTAGGCTCCGTCGTGCTGCTTTCCTTACTTGCGGAGCAGCTTGCGGCGCACAGCGCGCACAAAATCGCTGTAAGCAATATTGCAAGACGATGTCTTTTCATATATATACTCCTTCTAAAACTTTGCGCGGATGGCGGTCTGCTTACGCCCCGCGCGTCAGCTCTGTCTGCTGACGATATTGTTCAGTTTGTTTCTCGGAATTGAGAACGCAACATTGTTGGCATGGTCGCCTACTCTTTCAAGAATGGTGAGCATGTCAAGGTAGATCGTACCGTTTTCTGCACTGCATTCTCCGCTGTTCATGCGTCCGATATGATTGTATTTGTAGCGCTTAACGTGGCTGTCAAGCGAGCTTTCTGTTTCTATTATACGCTTTGCGAGGTCAAAGTCAACGTTCTGAGCGTTGAACATTGTAAGACCGTCGTCAATCAGCTTAGCCGCGAGGTCGTCAAGCTTGTGAAGCTCCGCCATTGCGTGCTCGCTGAATTTGATTTTGTTGTCCATCATCTCTTTGGCGTGCTCGGTGATGTTTTCGGCATGGTCGCCTATGCGCTCAATGTCCTGAATTGCCGAGTACATAACACCCATTGTTTTACGGTCGCTGTCCAGAATGTCAAGACCGTTGATTTTGACGATGTACCGTGTGATTTCGCTTGTTAAAAAGTCGATGACCTTTTCGTTCTTATGTACCTTGTCGATCATCGCCGCGTCGTGCTCAAAGAACGCGCGCATAGCGTATCTGTAGTTCTTCTGAGCAAGCTCGCCCAAACGCTTGCACTCGTTTTCTACCGACAGAACTGCCATAGGCGGCGTGGTAAGGATACGGGTATCGAGGTATACGGTTTCCATCTTCTCGCGCTCCTCGTTGAGGTCGGGAAGAATGAGCGTGGTGAGCTTCTCGATAATTCCCGAGAACGGCAGAAGAATTACCGTGATAGTGATGTTGAAGGTGATGTGAGTTGCCGAAATCTGCGAAGCGAGTCCGAACTTTTCAATCGGCAGAAGCATATTGATGAACGAGGTGAACGGCAGGAAAATTGTAACCAGCGTCATAATGATAGCGCCGATCGCACTGATCAGGAAGTTTGAGAGCGCAATCTGCTTTGAGGTGCGGTTTGCGCCCATTGAGCTGAGCAGAGCCGCTGAGCACGCGCCAACGTTGAAGCCAAATATTACAAACACGGCTTCGTTGAGGTTCTGAATAACGCCTGCCATTGCCAGAGCCATGAGGATACCGACGGAGGCTGACGAGCTCTGAATAATGCCCGTGAATACAATGCCCACAAGGATTCCGATAAGCGGGAACGAGAGGTTGTCGGCAATTGAGCGGAAAGCGTCGCTTTCGCCCATCCACTTCAGATTTTCGCTCATCAGCGAAAGTCCGAGGAAGAGCATGCCGAAGCCCGCGGCAATCTGACCGTAGTACTTGTGGTTATTTTTGCGGCTGAACGTAATTACGACCGCGCCGATAAAGATGAAAATCGGAACGAACGCCTTGATATCGATTGCCATGAGCAGCGAGGTGACGGTGGTACCGATTTTTGCACCGAACAGAATACCGATTGCCTGCCCGAGCTCCATCAGTCCGGCGTTGGCAAAACCTACAACCATCGCGTCGGTCGCGGAGGAGCTTTGAATAACAGCGGTGACCAGCGTACCGACAAGCATTGCGGTAAATTTGTTGCTGGTGATTTTTTGTAAAAGAATCCTCAGCTTGCTACCTGCGGCAAGCTCAAGACCTTCGCCCATGTTTTTCATACCGATCAGGAAAAGTCCCAGACCGCCGAGAGCCATGATGATTTTGAGAATGATGCTGTAAGTATCCATAATTTTCACCTTTAAAAAGGATTTTGCGGCATAATTTTGTTGCCGCAGATTAAATTTTACTGCCGCACCGATAATTTGGAATCGGCTGCTTAAAACTTATTATAACATATTATATCCGCATTTTCTACAATTATTTTGTATTTTTAGTTTTGTGTAATAATTTGACATTATTTGTAACCTCTGATTATGCACTTTGTCTTTTGGGTAATGGAAAATGTACAAAAATGACCATGCAAATTCTTAAAATAGCAACAAAGTTTGGCTTGACATTTTTTGTTTGATTTTGTAATATTTAATTAAGAAATTTGTCGGATTTAAGGATTGTGCGTTTTATGAAAAAAATTTCTTTACTGATTTGTGTGTTAATCGTCATCACCTCCGTGTTCTCCGGCTGCGGCTCGGACGGGAAAAGCTCAGGAGCTAGCCCCGACCAGGCTGTGACCACGGCTGCAAAGTCTACGCCCGACCAGACCTCGGACAGCGCTACGGGCGAGGACGCATCATGGTTTGACGACGCTGTTTTTGTGGGCGACAGCGTAACAAATATGCTCAACATTTACTGCATGAACGACCCCGAAGCGCTCGGAAAAGCTCAGTTTGTCTGCGCTCCCAGCCTCGGATTCACAAACGCCCAGTGGGCATTGGACGATGAAAACAACGTTCACCCAAGCTACAAGGGCAAAACCGTGCTCGCGGAAAGAGCAGCGGAGCTTACGGGTGCAAATAAAGTGTTAATAATGCTCGGAATGAACGATATCGGAATTTACGGCGCGGACGGCGCGCTTGACGAGTGCAAAAAGTTCACTCAAAAGCTGCTCTCGCACAGCCCTAACGTAAAATTATATTTCCAGTCGGTTACTCCAAAAATGACCTCCCACGAGGACAATACAATCGACAATAACTTAATCAAGGACTTTGACTCAAAGCTTGAGAAATTCTGTAATGAGAACGGCTATAAGTACCTTGACGTGTACCATCAGGTGTGCGACGAAACCGACGCGCTCCCCGAAAAATACTGCGGAGACCCCGAGCCCGACGAAGGCCAGGGAATCCACTTCAATACGGAAGCATGCGAAATCTGGATAGACTTTCTAAAGAAGAATGTGTAAGGGGGACGGCAAAATGAAAAAATTAAGTCTTGTTTTAGCGGCGGTTTTTGCCGTGCTCATGCTGTGCTCATGCTCCGGCGCAAAGGAAGGATCAAAGGCGGAAAACACAAAATCTCTTGCCCAGGTTTTCAAGGATATCCGCTCAAAGGTTGAAATCGATAATTTCAACGAGTATAAAAGCGGGGACAGCCTCGATCGTTTTTACGGTCTGACCGATAAGGACTATACCGAGTTCGCTGGCGGAATCAACAGCACGGGAACCAATCAGGAGGAAATCCTGCTTGTTAAGGCAAAGGACAAAAACGCGGCAGCAGCCGTTAAGGAAGCGCTCGATAACCGCTACAAAAGCAAGGTGGCGCAGAACAAAAACTATAATCCTCAGCAGGCGGCAATGGTAGAAAAGTGCAAGGTCGAGCAGTTCGATTTGTACGTCACAATGATTGTTTCACCAAACGCGGAAAAAATCACCGAGATATTTAAATCGGATTTGGGACTATGATTTATAAAAAATGAGTCGGCTTTCGCCGGCTCTTTTTTAGTGGTTAGGGTTTAGAGATTAGAGTTTAGAGTTTAGAGTTTAGAGTTTCGGTCGTGCAGACAGGTTTCGGTAATTAAATACGTTTGGTTCCCGACCGTATTAATATGGTGATGAACACAAACCGTAGGGTTCGGTCTTGACCGAACCGTGGTTGAAAACAATACGTTTGTTTATAGTTGGCGGTACGGTCAAGACCGTACCCTACAATATTAGTGTGAAGTGGTTAAGGGCTAGGTAACCGCTGATTAAAAGCGTCTTTTCGCATTATAATATGATGTCAAGTCGAAAAAATGAGGAAAAGCCGCTCTTTATCCACGGATTGTTAAACGAATGTTGAATTTTTTCTGATTTTGGGCGCAGTACACCCTTAGTCGGCAAACCTCGGTTTTTTGAGGAGGTCACTTTTACCTAGCATATAGAGATTGGCAAGTGCCAACAGCAGGTTTTGCTGGGCAAAGTTTTTCTCTAAGCCCTTGTAGCGAACCTTTTTGTAACCAAAGATGTTTTTCATAATATGGAACACATACTCAACCTTGCTTCTAACGCTGGACTTCCTGTATTCCATATAATTGCGCCAATAGATGGCAGGACCGTCTTGCCATACATTCTTTCTGTAAGGCTTTTTGGTGTTCATTCTGAAATCTATCTTTGAAAGGTTTTCATCCTCAACTATCTCGGCGCGTTTGTAAAGTGCACTGTATGCCGAATCTCCGTAAGCAACCTCGTCGTCTTCGCGCAAAAGCTTTGGCGCAACCTCAATATCGCTGACATTGGCAGAGGTTGCTTCACAGGTATGCACCATTCCGGTAAAAGCGTCAACACCAATATGACACTTCATTCCAAAATGCCATTGGTTACCTTTCTTTGTCTGGTGCATTTCAGGGTCACGTTGTTTTGCAGCGTTCTTTGTTGATGGTGAAGCATTGATAATGGTTGCGTCAACAATCGTGCCGCCTTTTAACATATATCCGTGTTCCTGCAAAAAGTCGGAGATTGCTTTAAAATAGAGCTTTTGAATTCCGTTATCTACAAGAAGCTTTCTGAATTTGCACAGAGTTGTAGCGTCGGGAACCTGCTCATTGAAAAAGTCTATTTTCATAAACTTGCGGAACGCATAGCTATCGTAAATGGCGTCCTCAATACCTTCATCGGAAAGATTAAACCAATTTTGAAGAAGATACATTCTCAGCATGGTTTCAATTCCGCGGGTAGGTCTGCCACGTCTGCCGCTCGGATAGATCGGCACAATGACAGATACCCACTCATCCCACGGGATTATTTCGTCCATCATTTCAAGAAACTCTTCTCGTTTGGTTTTCTTTTTCCGGTTGCTGTATTCCATATCGGTGAAACTCTGCTGATAACTCATATCCTCAGCCCCTTTCACCTCAATTATATCATACTTTTATTCATTTATAATTCATTATTCTAATTTAGAATTATATCTTAAACATTTAATCAGCGTTTACCTAGTGATTAGAAACTGTTTCAGATAGGGTGCAAAAAACCAAACAACGTTCCTTTTGCCCTCGTATTTTCCGATATTTCTATTCTGTCTCGCGAAACATAAAACGTAATTTAACAACAAACGTTAAGTACGCGAAGTGAAAAACTCGCGAAACGGAAAACGTCAACAAAAATAAACGTTAAGTACGCGACTTAAAAAACTTAAAAAGCTTAAAAAACTTGAAAGTTTTATTGGGGTGTGGTATAATCAACAATGGAATTTTATGCGGAAACAGGTGTAGAAATGACAAGAACAAGAACAGTTGTCAAGGTGGGAACCTCCACACTTACATATGACAACGGAAAAATCAACTACAGACGCATTGAACAGCTCTGCAAGGTGCTCTGTGATTTGCACAACAGCGGCGAGGATGTACTGCTTGTATCCTCGGGCGCAATCGGCGTAGGAATGGGCAAAATGGGACTTTCGCGCCGACCTGCCGAAACAAAGAAAAAGCAGGCGCTTGCGGCTGTAGGACAGTGCGAGCTGATGTTTATGTACGATAAGCTGTTCAGTGAGTACAACCACAACGTGGCACAGATCCTCCTGACAGCCGATACCGTTGAGACCACACGCAAGCGTGAGAACGTGTTCAATACAATCGATTCACTGCTTGAGATGGATATCATCCCGATAATAAACGAGAACGATACGGTAGCCACCGACGAGCTCGACGGCAATAACTTCGGCGATAACGATATGCTCTCTGCGATTGTTTCAAGGATCGTCGCGGCGGACAGACTGATTATTCTGACCGATATCGACGGACTGTACGACTCAAATCCGCGCAATAATCCTAACGCGGTCAAAATTGAGGTAGTGCCAAAAATCACGGGCGATATCACAAAAATGGCGGCGGGCTCAGGCTCCAACAGGGGCACCGGCGGCATGGTAACAAAGCTTTACGCCGCTGATTACGCAACAAAGCGCGGAATTGAGGTTTATGTTATAAACGGAGAAAATCCCGAGCTTCTTTACGATGTTTTCGACGGCAAAAACCCGGGAACAGTATTTTTGGCTCAGGATTAACATTCAAATATTCAGAAAGAAGGGTTATAAATGACGACACTTGAGATTATGGGGCAAAACGCAAAAGCCGCATCACGCGTGCTGATGAATGCCGGCGCAAAAAAGGACAGCGCACTGCTTGCGATCGCTGACGCGCTCAGAGCAAACGCAGACAAAATCATCGAGGCAAATAACATTGATATAGAAAACGGCAGAGCCGCAGGCTTGACAGAAAGCTTAATTGACAGATTAATGCTCGATAAGGGCAGAATCGACGGCATGGCAAAGGGCGTTGAGGAGGTTGCCGCTCAGGCTGACCCCATAGGCAAGATCATCGAGGGCAGAACG
>Ga0326513_10001779_pt1 | contig 16316 bp, 18 predicted proteins | sample 2_2465_0518_D_FD_203654 | JGI IMG/M metagenome (GOLD analysis project Ga0326513, IMG submission 203654) | Bovine rumen microbial communities from UC Davis, California, United States - 2_2465_0518 | ecosystem: Host-associated > Mammals > Digestive system > Stomach > Rumen | place: USA... | reverse complement strand
GCACGGCTCTTTTCTGTTGCCCCGGATTACAAATTATCCTCGGAATTACGGCTTGCGGTGCGGAAAATAATAAAATGCTCTCCGCTGCTCGAAAAGCACTTCAAGATCACCCGTGATATGATAACCTGCAAGCTCACGGACAACGAATACACACCGCTTGCCTATTCCAATGACCGGCTTGACGGTAAGCTCGCAAACGCTTTTCTTGCGGACGAGGACGGCGCTATGGACACTTACCCCGTGGAGGCTATGACTTCTTCTCAGATAAATCTTAAAAACAAGCTCGGAATTATTATATCGACACGTTATCCGAATGATAACAATGATTTCGATGAACGCATAAAATTCTGCAAAAGAATACTGGACGGAATACAGGATTCGGAGAATTATTTCGCTCTTCTCTATGAGCCGGACGATGAAATAATTCCCGAATGGCCTACAAATGACAATGTTTTATTTCAGGCAAATCCTGCAATGCTCGACAAGCCGGAAATGCAGGAAAATCTCTTTGAAAAGCGTGCTATGGCACGTATTTTTGACAGTCAGAAAGAGAATTTTCTCTGTAAGCACTGCAATATTTCATACAGGGGAATCGGGTCGGAGGGATATGTTCCGATAGACAAGGTGCAGAAATGCAGGATAGCGAAAAATGATGATTTCTGGTATGGAAAATATGTGTATCTCGGATTTGACCTGTCTCAGACTGAGGATAACACCGCTGTTGCTATGGCGGCATATATCGACGGAATTATTTACTGCCGTGTTATGGGATTTATTCCCGGTGACAAAATTGAGGAAAAATCCGACAGGGAAAAATTCAACTACCGGCGGAGCGTGAACAACGGCGAATGCATCGCCTGCGGAGGCGATGTGATCGATTATTCAATGGTTGAAAATTATATTCTGACGCTTGAAGAAAAGCTCGGTGTACGTGTGGTTTATGCGGCGTATGACAAGTACAATGCGCTTTCTACTGTGCAGAAGATAGAAGGCGCCGCAAACCCGATTCAGTGTGTTGAGGTTATGCAGCATTCAAGAGTGCTTCATCCTGCGACAAAGCTTCTGAAAGAAAAAATTCTGACGGAAGAATTCAGGTATGAGGAAAATTATATGCTCGAAAATAACTTTGCGAATGCACGCTGTACGGAGGACACAAACCTTAACAAATACGTAAACAAAAGACGTTCTTCCGGCAAGGTGGATATGGTCGTCGCCCTGATAAATGCCGTTTATCTGATAAATGAAAATGAAATTATCGGCGGAAATGCGGTAGGCTGTACGATAATTGAATGCTTATGATTTTAAGCAATTCTGCTTAAATATATAATAATAAAAACGGAGGTAATATTTTTATGGGACTCAAAGAACTTAACGAAAAGAGAGGAGATCTTCTTCAGGAAATGCGCAGTATCGTTGACGGCGCAAAAGCCGAAAAGCGCTCTATGAACGAAGAGGAAAACACAAGAGTTGAAGCAATAACCGCTGAACTCGACAACATCGACCGCTCTCTCAGAAATGAAGAGCGTGCCGCTTCTCTTCTCGGAAAAGAAGACAAAAATGTCGTAAATGCAGGCGCTTCAGAGCAGAGAGCAGCGAGAGATATCGTCGCAGATATGGTGCGTCTCCGTGAAAACCGTGCAAACGAAAACACGGTTTCCGGTGTGGGAAATATCGTTCCTATCGAGTTTTCACAGGACATCATCAAGAAGGTGACCGAGCTCAGCGGTATTTTGCAGAGAATTTCCATTGTAAATTCAAAGGGGATTTACAAGCAGATCGTTCAGAATGATTCGTACAAGATAACGGCGGGCTGGACTGATGAAATTGCGGAAATTACCGCTTCTGCGGCAAAATTCACGACACTGGAGATCGGTCACCACAAACTCGCTTCACTCGTGAAAATGTCGCTTGAACTTATCAATCAGAATGAATTTGATGTTGTAAGCGAATTTATGTCGCAGATGACTCTTGATTTTTCGATAAAGGCGGAATCTGCGATAATCAGCGGAGACGGTTCAGGAAAGCCGTATGGTCTGACTACCTCGGGAACCGCTTACACGCTCACTGCGGCGGCAATTACTGCCGATGATATCATCAAGATTTTCCACACGCTGAAAGCGAATTATCATCCGAATGCAAACTGGCTTATGTCTAACGATACGCTGTGCAGAATACGTCTGCTGAAGGATTCTACAGGTCAGTATCTTTTCCACCAGAACGAAATGACGGGCGGCTATGTCGGGACAATTCTCGGTAAGCCTGTGCTTATTTCCGAGTGTATGGACAACATTGCAGACACAAAGAATCCGATACTTTTCGGCGATTACGCAAGGGCTTACAAGGCAAATCTCAACCCCGATATGACGCTTCAGATACTTAACGAAAAATATGCTGAATTCGGTATGAGAGGCATTCTCGGTATTCTCTGGCTGGACGGACGTCCGGTAAATCCCGAGGCTTATGTAAAGGTTACGGTGGATGTCGGATGAGAATAAAAGCTCTCATATCCTTTGTGGGGGCTGTTGATATGAACATAGGCGAGGTGCGTGAGATCTCCGACGAGAAGCTGGCGTCCTCGCTTATTTCTTGCGGCTATGCCGAAAGGATTGAAAACACAGGCGGTGATGTTGATGCTGATATCGGAAATAACAGTCGCAGACGTAAAAAAGGCGTTAAGAATTGACTACGATCACGACGATGACCGCATTCTGAATGAAATTATGCCTGCCGCTCTCGCTCAGATAATTACGCTTACAAACCGTGAGGAAGCCGATCTTGACAATTTTCCTCAGCTTGTTACGGCGTATATGTGCCTGTGCAGTGATTATTATGACGGCGTGTCTGAGCGTGAGGAGGCGGCAAGATCGATATGTCACGGCGTACAATTAAATCTGGTGGTTTAGTCGGTAAGCACCGACAGGCATGATAATTTCATGCAAAGCCGGGTTAAGTAAACAGCTTTATATTTTCATGAATGGAAGTGTAACGGTTTGAAGAAGCACGTTCCGAGAAATATCATCACGTTTCAGAAAACGGAAGATAACGTTAATTACACCGATATTTTCACCTGTCACGCATACATAAACGGGCTGTACGGCAATGAATTTTTTATTGCAAATGCCGGTTTTGATTCGGCGCTGACTGTTGAGATAGAGTGCAGATATTGTCCTGAGCTGATGATAATTTCCACGACACACAGGGCTGTTGACGGTGAAGGAAATGTCTATGAAATTCTTTCTCCGGCTGATGATATTCAGCTCGCACACAAAACTATCAAATTCAGATGCCGAAAGGTGATGCAGCTTGAATGATGAATTACAGGTTTCAGCTATGGGCTGGAATAACATTCTGACTATTTTTCTTGAATTTGCAGGAGATCACGGCATAAAAACAGCGTGGCATTCTTTTATACAGGTGCCGAATGTTCACAGGTTCGGGACATATCACGTTCCCGAAACAAATTTTGACGGTCCGGATGAGATATGCGGTGAAAAGTGGGAATACGGTGATATTTTCTTATTCTACAAGGACGCAAAGACCGCCGATGATACAGCACTTGAAGAAGAGCTTGAACACGATCTCAGGTTTGCCGCAAAGTTCAGAAAGACCTGCGGTTTTGATGATGAACAGGGGCTGTTTTACAGCAGATATTCATTTTTATGTCACGAATTTTTACCGATGAACTGACAGGATAAGTATTCTGCTGAAAATATAAAACACATAAAAATAAACTGACGAAAGGTGGAAACTTTTATGGCGAAAACTCAGAGAGAAGAAACATTTTACGGCTCCGGAAAGGTTTATTCCAGGGCTTATGACAAGGCGACTTTTCCCCCGATAGCAAATCCGGGAACTATGACTCACGCAGAGGCTATCGCTGTTATCAATTACCTGAAGGAAACTATGGTGAGCGATTATCAGATAGGCTATCTGAAAAACGGCTTCGATTTCAAGATCGACACGAATACACTTTCCGATCACTCCGATCTCGGTGAAATGAAAATTGACGTTATCACCGAGGAAACAGGAACCTGTACTTTTGCACTTTTCAACTGCTCCATTGACGTTATTGCGGCTCAGTACCCGACTGCCGCTTATTCAAAGGATGCTTCGACACAGCTCGAAATCGCTGAGGTCGGCGGTCTTGCAAATATGGACGACACCGAACACGTTATCGTATTCTATCACTCCGACACCAAAAACGGCGATACTATGGCTATCTGCGTCGGAAAGAATATGTCCGGCTTTGAAACTGCGTGGAAACAGGATTCCGTTACTCCCTTCTCCTGCACATTCAACGCTCAGCCGTTTACTTCCGACGGCCGTATTTACAGGCTTGCGCACACTCCCGCCGGCTTTGACTGGTCTGCGGCTCCCGTTACCGTAAGCTCGATCACAATGAAAACTCAGCCCACAAAGACGACTTACGCTGAGGGCGATCCTCTTGATGTGGCAGGCGCTGTTATTACGGCAACATTCAGTGACACAACAACCGATGACATCAATGTTACTGCCGATATGTGCAGCGGTTTTGATTCTTCGACAACAGGCGAAAAGACCGTTACTGTTACATACGGCGGAAAAACTACTACATTTACTGTTACGGTTTCGTGACTGTAATTCCTGCGGAATAATCGTAACTCAATAAATTATCGAAAGGACTTGTGCGGCGTGGAAATTACTGCGATAAAAAAACCTGTTTTTACAATCGATGTTCCGACAATCGGAAAAATATCCTGCCGCACCTGTACCTTGCGGGAGTACAAGCAGTTACAGACTCTTCAGGGTCTGCGGAATGTCCTCGAAAACGTCGTTATCGGGGATATTCCGCAGACGTTAAAGGCTGTTGAAATAATATGGGCGAAATTATATCTCGGTGCTGTTGATGATTTTATCGGGAAAAACAAGGACTTCCTGATGATGCCTTCGGACGGAAAAGAAAAAGAACAGGAAAAATGTCGTCTGAAAATTCTCACAATGCCCGAAAAGCTTGCGGCGGATTATACCGGGCTGAATTTCTGCGAAATACTTGACCTTGACATCATAGATTTCAAGCTTATTTCCGCCGATGCTTACAAGTTCCTTGTTATGCAGAACAAGCCCGATGCCGTGAAATATCTCAACGGGTGCTATGCTTTTATGCACGATCTTTTCTCCGCAGATCAGGAGTTTTCGGCGGATACAATTACTTTTATGTAGGCGGTGAATTATGGGTATTTTTGATTTTTTCAGAAGGGAAAAGCGCTCGGAAATTAACGGTGCTGTCACGCTTGAAGAGCTTCTCGGAGGAAACATCGCTCTTACCGTAAAGACAGCAATGCAGGTTCCGGCGGTGGCATATTGTGTGGAAATGATCGCAGGTGCTGCGGCTATGCTTCCGGTAAAGCTGTATGTAAAAAAATCCGATGGTGAAATTGAGGAAATTGACGGCGACAGCAGGGTTAAATTTCTCAATTCCGACACAGGCGACACGATAAACGCCGATAATATGCGTCGTGTATGGGTGAGGGATTTTCTTCTGACGGGTTCGGCATTTGCTTACATTGAGAGCTGTTACGGAAAGGCTTCAAAATTAAAATATATTCCTTCAAGCGCTGTTTCGGTTATGAAGGACGATATCGATTATATAAACAAGCGCTTTTCCTATATGGTGAACGGCGCTGAAATTCTGCCGTACAGAATGCTTAAAATTCTCAGAAATTCCGACGGATTCGGCAGAGGAAGGGGGATTGTCGAGGAAAGTCCCCTGATTCTCGAAACTATGTATCAGCTTCTGAAATTCCAGAAAAATCAGGTGCTGAAGGGCGGAAACAAGCGCGGATTTCTCAAAACCGACGGAACTGTAAGACCGGAGGTGCAGGAAAATATCAAGAATAACTGGCGGAAAATAAATTCAAATGATGATACAGAAAAAGTTATGTTTCTGAACGGAAATGTCGATTTCAAGGAAATGTCCTCAACCTCTGTTGAAATGCAGCTGAATGAAAATGTAAAGACTAATGATCTTGAAATTATGCGGCTTTTCGGAACGGTGGACGGCATTCTTTCCCCAGATACGGTAAAAAACGCCGTGATGCCTGTTCTTGATGCGTTTGAAGCTGCGTTCGATGCAGATCTGCTTCTTGAAAGCGAAAAGAAAGACCACTATTTCGCTTTCGACACCAAGGAGCTGACACGAGGGAGCGTTTCGGAGCGTTATAGCGCTTATGCCGTGGCTTTGCAGAATAATTTTATGCAGCTTGATGAAGTACGTGCGCTGGAAGATCTTCCTCCGCTCGGTTTCAATTATATCACTCTTGGATTGCAGAATGTGCTTGTCAATCCGAAAACGGGTGAAGTATATACGCCAAATACGAATGCGAGCGCTAATATGAACAGGCTGGATAATATTGATAAGGACAATAATGTCCCTGCCGATAAAGAGGACAGGGGATATTTTTTTCAAGAAGGGCGGTAAAACAATCTATGTTGATACCGAGAAAGGTTCGGGAAGCTCAAAGAAATCAGGAAAAAAGGTTGACAAAGTTTCAAAAGGTGGTATAATTAAAGATGAAATAAGTGCTTTGGGTGCGAATAAGTTTGAACAAGGATTTTCCGAAGAAAACCTTGATAGGCACTGGGGCGGAATAAGCGACCATTCCAGCGAGTATAAAGGATTTACGAGGGAACAATATGCTCAAAGGGCATTAGAGCTTGTACAGAGTGCGGCAGATGGTAAAAATATACTCGGATATAAACTTTCAGATGGTACAGTTGTAAGATACGATGTAAAAACATTCGATTTTGTCAAAGGACACCCTAAATATGGAATTTATACGATGTTCAAGCCAAACAATAAATCTGCATACTTTCACCAAAAGAAGAAAGACGAAGGAGGAATCACAAAGTGAGAAGAGAAAATTTTTCCTGTCCTGTATGTGGACAGCATATTTTTAAGACGAACTTCACAGATGAAACTTGCCCTGTTTGCTATTGGATAAATGACATCGTTCAGAACGAAGATCCCGACTACGAGGGCGGTGCAAACCCTCGGACACTTAATCAGCGCCGACGGGAATGGCAGGAACAGCATAATAGCTGATTTTACAGTCAACTGAAAAGGAAAGATGAAAATATGGGAGAGAAGTTTATTATAGGCGCAACAGCGAATATTTTCAAAGAAATTGATGAATCTTTCAATTTTGAGCTTGTAAAAGCGCTGCGAAGCGGCAAAGACCACAAAGAGGTGTTAAAAAAAGATGCCGAGTGGCTTAAAGCCGTGCTTCCGGAATATATCGACGCAGAAGTAAGTAAGCTTATAAACACACTCGGTATTGAATCGGATTAACGTCTGTATGGCTTCTTGCGAGTGCCTGTTACAGATACACCATCGACTTTTATGCTGAATTTGGATTCGACAGGAATAATACTTAGATTACACTCTACACTTCCGTATTCAGCATAAATGTGTACTCTTCCGATGAATGTTGGCGAAATGGACAATCCCAGATTTGACCTTGTCGGCTCTCCAATACCACACACATTACAAATGCGTGATTCAAGTCCAAAAGTGCTGAGTTTGTCCATTTCAATTTCAAAATCATCAAAATTAGACATATAATCACCCCCTCTCTCTAATGGTGATTATATCACAAAAATCAAATACAGTCAAATAACCGTTTTACAGTCAACCGTAAAGCGGTTTTTCTATGCCCGAAAGCAGGTGATAACTACGGCAGATAAAACACTCGGCGAACAGCTTATGGATTCGCTCACACGGTACACGACCGAAAAAGAAAAGGAAATACACAAGGCGGCGCTCAGCATTCAGAAGGAAATGCTTTCCGAGGTCGTTTCACGCTCCCCTGAGCTGGATTATACTCACAACAATGGTGTCAGGCGGCGGATCGTTGTCCGCAGAATGGGGAAAACTCCTGCAAAATGGGGCTCGTGGGGTGAAAGATTCTCCCCCGGAAGGCTTCGTGCAGGGTGGATAAAATCAACACAGTCCCCGAAAGGAAAGCAGAAAATTTACGCTGTTCGCAACAAGGCTGTCCCTAACCTTGTTCATCTGGTAAACTTCAAGCACGATAATTTCGTGCATGGGCATTTCACGGGTGAGATAAACGGAAACAAGAAAAATCCCGAATTTGTAACAAAAGCGCAGGACAAGGGCATTGAACGCTTCGGGAAAGAGATAGAAAAAATCCTTAAAAAGTAAGGTGAAAATATGGCACAGTACGGCTATATGGCGAAAATCGGAATGGATACTTCCGGTTTGCAGGCGGGTCTTAAAAATATAAATTCTTCGCTCAAAGCAACCGACAGCGAACTTTACAAGGTTCAGAAATCCATTAAATCCGCTCAGCAGGCAGGAACGGACAGGTCTGATCTCTTAAAACAGAAGGAAGAAGTTCTTAAAAATGCAATTTCCGATACTTCCAAAAAGCTTGAACAGCTAAGAAGCGTTGAGGAAAATGTAAGAAATGCCGCAAACAATAAAAATATTTCGGCTGAAAATTACAGGGATTATCAGCGTGAAGTCGCAAACACCGAGGCTCAGCTGAAACAATATCAGAATCAGCTTTTGCAGACTCAGCAGGAAGAACAGAATTCCGCAAGCGCAAATCAGATGGTGACCGCTTCGCTCGCTGATGTGCAGAGCGCTTATCAGAAGGTCGCCGCTGATATAAAGGTTTTTACCGATTCACTGAAATGGGCGGCAGATAAAGCGGTAAGTTTTTCTAAGGATGCGATTCAGTATTCGATAAACGTCGGTAAATCCTTTGAAAGCTCGATGTCTCAGGTCAAGGCGTATTCCGGCGCTGTCGGAGAGGATTTTACACTGCTCGAAAATGCCGCTAAGGATGCAGGCGCAACTACATCAAAATCGGCTTCCGAGGCCGCCGATGCGCTCGGATATATGGCGCTCGCAGGCTGGGACACGCAGGAAATGCTCGAAGGCTTAATGCCTATCGTCCGTGCAGCCGAAGCGGGAACGGCTGATCTCAAAAGAACTTCCGATCTTGTGACGGATTCGATGTCTGCGATGGGCGTTGCTACATCTGATTTGTCGCATTATCTCGATATCTGCACGGCGGCGCAGAGTAACTCAAACACTACGCTCACCGCTCTGCTTGAGGCATATGTCGGCTGCGGCGGTACTCTTCGGAATTTAAATGTTCCGCTCGAAGAATCTGCAACACTTCTCGGAACGCTCGCAAACAGAGGTATAAAAGCTTCGGAGGCGGGAACTTCTCTCAATTCGATACTTGTAAATCTGATGGGTGCAAATAAGTCCGCCCGTGATGCAATGGAAAGTCTCGGCGTTTCGGCGTGGGACGCTGAGGGCAATTTTATCGGCGTGGCAAATACGCTGAAACTGCTTGACGGCGCTCTCGAAAACTGCACCGAACAGGAAAAGGCTTTCTTTGAAGCTAAAATCGGCGGCAAAACTCAGATGGACACTTTGCAGGCGCTTATCGCCGGTGTGCGTGACGAATATGACGAGCTTTACACTACGCTCGAAAATTCCAACGGTGCTTTGCAGACAACAGCTGACACAATGCACGACAACCTCGCAGGTGCAGTCACTACGATGAAATCAGCTCTGGAAGCGCTCGGTGTGGAATTCTACGATTACCTCGAAGAGCCTGCCCGTGAAGCTGTAGAAGCTGTCACAGAAGCTCTGAGGACGCTTACGGCTTCGGTCGATAAGGGAGAGCTGTCCGAAAGCCTGAAAAAGCTCAGTGAGAAATTCGGAGAACTTATCGAAAAGCTCGCGGAATTCGCATCTGAAAAAGGAATAGAGCTTGTTATTGACGGGCTGTCCGATCTTGTTGATGTGCTGTCATGGTGTGCGGATAATATTGATACGCTCTCGACTGCTGCAGCGGGTCTCGGTGCGGCATTTCTTCTTATAAAAATCACTCCGCTTGTCATGGATATAGTCGCTCTTGGCGGTGCTATCGGTTCGCTGATCGGCACTATGGCTGCGGCTGAAACTGCATCGGGCGCACTTGCGATCGCAATGGCTTCAATCCCCGCCGTTGCGGTCGGTGCTGCAATAATCGCACTCGGAACAGCTATCGGGGCATATATCGTTCACGTAAACGAAGCGGCGGCAAAAACCGCACAGCTCCGGCTCACGATGGACGAAAATATCGATTCTGTACTTGACTATAAGAAAAGTCTCGATGATCTTGAAGAATCGCTTGCAGACGTTGAAAAGGAAACGGACAGGACGTTAAAAACTGCGGATAATGCTCTGAAAAGTCTTGACGATCTTGTAGATGAAAACGGAAATCTCAAGGATGCACAGGCTGATGTTGACGAGCAGCTCCGGATACTGAACGAGACATTCGGTCTGAACCTCACCGTGATAGACGGGCAGATACAAGGCTATAAAGACCTCAGAGAAAGCTATGAGGATTACTGTGAAAGTCTGCGGAGAAATGCCAAGCTTGAAGCGATGCACCCCGCGTATGTCGAGGCTGTTGATAAAGTCGAGGAGCTTGAACAGAACCGCGATGAGGCAAACCGCAAAAAAGGAAGTGCAATAAGATTGAAATCCCGCGCGGAGAATAATCCGGAAGGATTTTCCAATGCGGAGCTTGACGAGATCGCAGCAAGCGATGATTTCAAGGTGTGGCTCAGCGAAAACGGATATAAAGAAAAGGATATCATAGACACAAAATGGAACTGGGTCGAATGGAACAAGCTCAATGATTTCTTTCAATGGAAAATAGGTCGTGCCGATGCGGGAGTGCAGGCAGCAGAAGCTAACATTGCAAACAACAACAAGATAATCGACAAGTACGAAAAACTGAACGCCGAAAAGGACGGTGTCGGAAAAGGGAAAAAGGATAAGGGTGATGATAAGTCCGAAGAAAAGGATATCCCGAAAACCTCCGAACAGCTTCAGGCGGAGGAAAATGCATCGAAAAATCAGGCAGCGATGCGGGAGCAGGAGCGCACAGAACGAAAAGAAAAGGAGGATGTTCTCAAACAGCTGAACGTTCTCAAAGACGCACACGAAAAAGGCAAGCTGACCGATGAGCAGTATTTTTCGCAGATAGAGCCGATCATAAACGAAAACCGCAGCCTTTTCGATGATGAAGATCCTTCAAAATCCGATTTCTGGAAAGCTTTTAAGGAGCTCGAATCGCAGAATAAAAGCAAAAGCTCCGGAAGTACAAAAGACCCTGCACAGGAATCCGAGAGAAATGCTTCTTCGCTTATTGCAAAAGAGAAAAAACAGCTGAATGTAAAAAAATCTCTTGCGGAAGACGGCGAATACACCGATGCAGATTTCTATGACGATCTTGAAAAATTCGCCGAAGAAAAAATAGACCGCGATACAGAAGCCTATACCGATCTGATGAACGAGATCAAAATAGGCAGAAAGCAGATACGTGATAAAGCATCTGAGGAAGATAAGAAAAAAGCCAAACAGAGTGTCAAGAATCAGTTCGCTAAAAGAAAGGAAGAGCTTCAGGAGGCTGTTGACAACGGCAACAAGACCGAGCTTGAGATGTGGCAAGAGCTTGAAGATTTCCTCAATAGCAATAAATGGACAGAACTTGAAAAACTCTCCGATGAATATTCAAAAGCCGCAGATGATATTGGCAAGAACAAGAAAAAGGCCGAAAGCAAAGAAAAGAACAAAAAGCGCCAAAAAGATACGAAAGCCTTTACCAATGAATATGACAATCTCGCCGATCAGTACAAAAAGGGACTCATATCCGAGGAGGAATATCAGCAGAAACTTCTCGAATTAAGACAGAAATATGCGGATAAAAACATTGATATCTCCGAGCATATCGCCGAAAAAGAACAGGAAATCAATGAAAAACAGATCTCCGATATCAGGGATAAATATGACGATCTCGAAAAAGAAATTGATAAGCGTTCCGCCGATATTGCAAAGGATTCTCTCGGTTCGGGAAATCTTTACGAGGAAAAGGACGTTTCCGGCGGCGGAAAGAAAAAGGTTTTCACTGACCTTTCAAAGAAAAAGCAGAAAATCGAAAAGTATAAATCCGACCTTGAAAAGCTTCGGGAGACAAATATTCCGGAAGAACTTATGGACGAAATTCTCGCTATGGACTACGACGACCGCAGGGAGGTTATCTCGGAACTGCTTAAAATGACAGGTGCAAAACGGGATCTGTATTACAGCGATTACACTGCATTTCACGCCGCCGCAAAAGAAACCGCAGAGCTTGAATTCTCCGGTGAAAAAGAAAAAATCGACGAAGAACTTTCCGATATGACGGACAGCGCTCTCGCAAATACGGTTGATATGGCTGAAAAATACGGCAGGGATGCGGCGCTTGCTTATCTCGACGGATATAACAAAACTCTTCAGGAAAAAGGTTTTTCGGCTATTAACGGAAACTTTCTCAATTCATACGGAACAGCGGAAAATTCCGCCGAAAAAAATATGAATATCAGCGTAAATATGCCGGAGGGTAAATTTATTTCGGCAGATACACCGATTCAGATAATTGTCGCAGGAAAGAATATTATTTCGGCAACTCTTGAACAGATGCTGACTCAGAAGGGTCTTTCCGGGCGGAATAATTACAATTTATAGGAGGCGCTTATGGCTGAAAAAATTCCGAACGGCGGAAGAAAAATTACGATAAACGGAACCGAAATCAACGTGCTTTCGGGATATAATCCTTCGTGGGAAAGAGAATATTCCGAGGGTGAAGGAAATTTTATCACCTGGGACGGGCGTATCAGAAAGGTTCTTGAAGGAATACGCTTCAGGCTGACTTTTTCAACCTACGGAATGTCTGCGGAAGAAATGCAGGAGCTTAATTCAGCACTTAAACCCGATTCCGAAACCGGGGAAATTACTCTTGAATGCGCTGAATTTTCCGGCGCTGTTTTCTGCGACAATTATTCAGCAGATGCACAGAGTTCAAATTTCTGCGGCGAATATTTCAGCGGAAGCATTTCGCTCACCGCATCAGAAGCCGAAAGAATCAACGGAGACGGCCTTTAGCATTGATATTTTTGTCGACGGATGCGTTATCGGCGCAAATTATTCGGGAATAAATATTTCACGCTCGATAAGCGGATTAGGCACCGGCGGACTGAGCATCACATCACTTTCATTTTCGGTTCCGAAAGAAGATTATGCGGTTTTAAGACCGGCAAAAAAAGCACCGCTTACCGCAGTCACAATAACCCGCAGTGACGGTGCTGTCGTCGCAGTTCCGTCATTTTACGCTGATTCAAGAATATGCAGTCAGGGAAAAATTCAGTTTACCTGCTATGACAGAATGGCTTTTGCCGACAGCATTTATTTCACTGAATCCGATCTCACAGATGTTCCCGAATTTGCGGCGGCTATTTCCGCAAAGACGGATAAAACCGATATTCCGTACATTTCCGCTTTGGCGCTTGTTACCGTAATCGCCCGGAAAATGGAAATTTATTTCAGCGGCGGTCTGGATGTCGGTGCAATAAAAGATATCGATGCAGAAGGTCTGCCGGGAACTTCCTGCGCTGACTGGCTTGAACAGTTCGCCGCAGTTCTTTGCGGATTTTTTTATATCTCGAACGATGACATACTTAAATTTGCAAGGTTCAACGAGGTCTGCGGCTATGTCGAAATGACTCCCGATTATACAACTCCCGACATCGGCGACACGCTTGTTGTCAGTGAACTTGTTATTTCAGGCGACAGCGGCAAAAGATACGAATATACCTATGACGAGGACCCGGGCGGCCTTACGCTTAATATTAACGGCGGTTCACTTGCGGACAGCACCACAAGTGCTTCACTTGCAAGGTCGGTTCTCGGAACGACGTACACTTACTGGAGCATTTCAAAAGCGGTTATCGGAAATATTCCGCCGGTTAATTCCTATTGCAGTCTTTACGATGATTCCGGCGACGATGTTTCTGTTTACTGCATTGCGAATAATATTTCGCTTTCGATAAGCAGGTCGGGAATTTTAGCGTCGCTTTCGGCAAACAGCGCAGGCGGCGGTGAGATAGGTCAGTTCTGCGGTAAAATTTCAAGACAGCTTGAAAATGCTGTGAAATTTAATCAGAGATTTGCAAAAAATCACGTAATTACACGCTATCAGGAATATTGGGAAGATAATGATGAGGAATGATTTATGGCAAAATACGGATATGATTACAGAGGCGCAGGCTTGCTGATTTTTGACGGAATCCAGCTTGACGGAAAGAAAATTGCATCATTCTATAGAACGGAATCGAACGGCAGAAAAGGCGTAACAGTTACATTTGCTGACGGAAATGTTTACACGTTTGACTGCGTTGAAAATTCCGGTATTTTTACTGATATAAAAGAATACTGGAACGGCGTTTTAATTAACGGAGGGGGTGTGTAAAATGTCTGTGCGTGATTTGTGTATGGGGCTTTTGCTTGGGGAGGACGGTCAGATCGTAAGAGAGGACGTTATTTTTCACGATATTCTTGAAAAAGGCGTTGTTTTCTGTACGCACGTTATCAACAATGAATTCAGTTTCAAAGTGGTCGGTTATTACTGGCTCCCCGGATATTCCGGAAGGCACAGTGATTTATACGAACAGGCTGTCACGCCTTCTTTTGAAGATACTTTTAACTGTGGAATACGAGAAGTTGACGGGAGTATTCAGACAAATCAGAGTGTTTCTTATTATTCAAGCAACATCGCACTTGAAATTCACTGTGTTGTATATAAAAATGATGTTCCGCTGTATTCTGTGAGACAATCTTGCGCTCATACTGGGTTTACAGAATGGATATTCCGTCACAGTCATTATAATGATGCTGAAAACGGTGATTTTTATTTTAAGCGGAGAGAAATTATCAGCATAGTTTCTGCTTCGGGTTCCGGGACTGTTGTAAGTCCGGTAACATTTACCAAGACTATTGATTCGCTTACCGGTACTTACGTAAACGGAAAATACACAGGCGGCGGTGGGTTTGCTCTGACATACATAATTCAGGATTACAGAACAGAATATGACAGCAGTACGCACAGATACAGTGTTGTACCGGACGGAAGTTCGAGAAGAGATACAAGTACTGTAGCGGCTAGTAATGGATTAAGATTATTGCCTGAAACATCAAATAATGCCGGACTTTACAGAACACATACAGACCTTGACACAGAAGAGTTGATCCCGGTATTTCAAGAGGTGGTTGATGCAATCCGTGAAGAAGCCGGAATTGATTCGTTCCCTGTAGAAATTATGGAAACGGAGTGATTTTATGAGCGTTGAAAAACTCGCAGTTATGGGAATTTCAGGCTGTGCAGGGGTCATTTTTACGCAGATTTTCGGGGAATGGAATGATTTTATACTTGCACTTCTGATTCTTATGACGATAGATTTTATTATGGGGCTTATCGTTGCAGGACTTTTCCGGAAGTCCACAAAAACGATAAGCGGCGGTTTATCCTCAAAAGAATGCGTCAAGGGAATTGCAAAAAAAGTCTGTGAATTTCTGCTTGTAGCGGCGGCGTATCAGGGCGACAGACTTCTCGGCGTGGATTACGCAAGGGCGTTTGTCATATCGGGATTATGCGCCGCCGAAATTATCTCAATTATGGAAAACGCAGGTGCTATGGAAATTCTTCCGGCATCTGTGCAGAAAGTTTTCAAAAAAATTATTGATGAATTAAACAAGAAAGGCGGAGAAAAATAATGACAATAAGAACTGTAACCGCTTCGGGAGTAACCGAAGTCAATTTTAACTCTGACGGCACAAAGCCCTATTTTTATTCATCGGAGAAATACTGCTGGATAAAGAATCTTTCGGATGCGGATATGTACGCTTCACTTGATTCAGCTTGTACCGCAGGGGCGGCAGGAACGGCGCTGATCTCAGCCGGAGAATGCGTTCTGATTGAAATTTCGCCGGCAAACAAGGTTTATATTTCCGGTTCGGGAAATGCCGAAATTCACACAAGAGATTCGGCAGAATGCCCTTTTAAGAAAACACAGAAAGGTGGTGATGTATTACCGAAGTACGCAGGCGGTTATTCGGGATTTATTGATATAAACCGAAATAATTCGGAAGATATGTATTCCCGACTGAACAGCCTTCCGTTTATCACGAATACCGGAGAAGATTTATCCCTTGAATTTTGTATGAAGGTTCTTTCCGGCAGAACTCACGCAGGAAGATATCTTGATTTTGACAACGGTACATTCGTTATTTCCGACGAATATTCTGACGGGCATTATTACCTTGAAATCAAATGCGGCGGCGAATGGAGACTGACCGAAAGCTCTCAGATTGAAATTCCGCAGGATGTTAATTTCACGCTGTCTGTTGTGATAGGTGCAGAAAATACGCAGAT
>Ga0326513_10001777_pt1 | contig 16337 bp, 14 predicted proteins | sample 2_2465_0518_D_FD_203654 | JGI IMG/M metagenome (GOLD analysis project Ga0326513, IMG submission 203654) | Bovine rumen microbial communities from UC Davis, California, United States - 2_2465_0518 | ecosystem: Host-associated > Mammals > Digestive system > Stomach > Rumen | place: USA... | reverse complement strand
GGCCGGATACTACAGTATCCTTGACCGGTACGAGTCTCTGCACTTATGCGGTTGAACCGCCGTGTACCGAACGGTACGCACGGTGGTGTGAGAGGTCGGGGCTTACTCAGCCCCTCCTACTCGATTACAATTCCTTCCAGCTGCAGAAGTTTTTCTTTATTCTCCAGGCCCCCGGCGTAGCCGGTCAGACTGCCGTCAGCGGCCAGAACGCGGTGACAGGGGATGATGATCGAGATGGGATTGCGCCCGACGGCGCTGCCCACCGCCCGGGCGGAGCTGCCGAGGCGTCCGGCGAACGCTCCGTAGGTATCTGTTGCTCCATAGGGGATGTTCAGCAGTTCCCGCCAGACCTTTTTCTGAAATGTCGTCCCTTTCGGCGACAGGGGGAGATCAGTGGTATCCGGAGCCTCCCGGGAAAAATAGGCGTCCAGCCAGAGCTTAGCTGCGTGAAGCACGGGCGTCTCATGCTCCACACCTTCGCCGGCCAGATGCCGATCGGCGTATTTCTGCCCGGCGATCACCAGGGCGGTCAGGGCACCGCCTTCTGCGGTGACGGTCAGTATCCCCAGAGGGGAGCAATAGCGAATATAGTCATACATCTTTGGCACCTTTTCTATAATAACGGTTCTTCCTGAGCGATACATCACTATACCATGAAGAGGACAATCTTGCAATCATATGCCGGCACCAGGGCGGAAATCATGAAAAACAGAAATCATGAAAAACAGTTGACAACAGGGTGATTTTGTATTAATATCCATGCATCTCGAATAAGGACCCTCTCACACCACCGGGTGGGAGATGCAAGGGCATTCAGAGCTTGGCCGTAGGTACGGCATACCGGCAGGTATGTTACAAGGCGGAGCTCTGGATGCCCTTTCAAAATAAAGGAGGATTCAAAAATGAAGATCAGACCCTTTGCGGTGGAAGAATGGATGAATGCCTATGAAACAGGAGCACGCTGGAACATTGCCGAAACCTGTGTGGATTCCATCTCGGTCGATGAGCTCTTCCGCCTGTGCGGAGAAGACAGCGCCGCGTTCTGGAAGCGGTTTTCCGCCCGTCGTCTCACCTACGGAGACATCGAAGGCGCACCTGCCTTCCGGGAGGGCATCTGCAGGCTCTATAAGACGCTGAAACCGGAGGAAGTGGTTACGACCCACGGCGCGGCGGGCGCAAACCACCACGTGTTTTATTCTCTGGTGGAGCCGGGTGACCGGGTCATCAGCATCATGCCGACCTATCAGCAGCTTTATTCCATTCCGGAAAGCTACGGTGCGGAGGTCAAACTCCTGAATCTCACCCCGGAGAACGGCTACCTGCCGGCCCTGGAGCAGCTGCGGGAGCTGGCGGTGCCGGGAACGAAGCTGATCTGCGTCAACAATCCCAACAACCCCACCGGCGCGCTGATGTCGACGGAGCTGCTGCGGGAGATCGTGGAAATCGCGAAAAGCGTGGACGCCTATGTGCTCTGCGACGAGGTGTACCGCCATCTGACCCAGGAGAATGTCTGGTGTGAGTCCATCGTGGATCTCTACGAGAAGGGAATTTCGGTCAGCAGCATGTCCAAGGTCTTCTCTCTGGCAGGGCTGCGCCTCGGCTGGATTGCGACCCACGACGAAACCGTCCGTAAGGCGCTTCTGTCCCACCGGGACTACAACCACATCAGCTGCGGCATGTTCGATGAGGCCCTGGCGGCGGTGGCGCTTCAGCACAGCGACATCATTTTGGAGCGAAACCGCGGAATCGTCCGGGAAAATCTCGCCGTTCTGGACGCCTGGGTGCAGAGCGAGCCGAGAATTCACTATCAGAAGCCCCGGGCGGGGACGACCGCGCTGGTCTACTACGACTATGCGCCGGATTCCTATGCCTTCTGCACCCGGATGTATCATGAGACGGGAGCCTTTGTAACGCCGGGCGACTGCTTTGAGCAGCCCAAAAGCATGCGTATCGGCTATGCCAGCGATGCGCAGACCCTGAAGGACGGCCTTGCGGCGATCAGCGCCTTCCTGCGGATTCTGGAACGGGAGGAACAGGCATGAAACCGCTGTCCGGACGTGTCGGCCTGTTTACCGATTCCGTGATCCGCCGGATGACGCGGATCAGCGACGAATACGACGCCATCAATCTCTCCCAGGGCTTTCCGGACTTCGATCCGCCGAAGGAGCTGATGGACGCGCTGGCAAAAGTGGCCTATGAAGGGCCGCACCAGTATTCCGTCACCTACGGAGCGCCCAATCTCCGGGCGGCTCTGGCGGAAAAATACCGCCGAACCACGGGTGTGGAAGCGGATCCGGAGACCCAGGTGCTGGTCACCTGCGGCGGCACCGAGGCGATGATGAGCGCCATGATGGCGCTCTGCGATCCGGGGGACAAGGTGCTGGTGTTCTCTCCGTTCTACGAAAACTACGGAGCGGATGCCATTCTCTCCGGGGCCGAACCGATCTACATTCCGCTGGTGCCGCCGGATTACCGCTTTGACCCGTCGCTCATCGAAGAGGGATTTCGGGCAGGAGCCAAAGCGATCGTTATCTGCAACCCCTCCAACCCCTGCGGCAAGGTGTTTACGCGGGAAGAGCTGCTGCTGATCGGGGAGCTGGCGAAACGCTACGACGCCTATGTGGTGACGGACGAGGTCTATGAACATATGGTCTATGCGCCGGCGGTGCATACGGCGATGGCGGGTCTGCCGGGAATGGCCGAGCGGACCATCACCTGCAACAGCCTCTCCAAGACCTTCTCCATCACCGGCTGGCGGCTCGGCTATCTGATCGGACCGGAAGAGGTGGTGGAAGCCGCGCGGAAGGTACACGACTTCCTTACGGTCGGCGCACCCTCGCCGCTGCAGGAGGCCGCCGTCACGGGGCTGGGCTTCGGAGAAGACTACTACCGGGAGCTCAACGCCCTGTACCGGAAAAAGCGGGACTATTTCCTGGCAGGCCTGGATCGCCTGGGCCTGAAGCACAATGTCCCCCAGGGGACCTATTTCGTGATGATGGAGATCACGGACTTCCTCAAGCTGCCGCAGTTTCAGGGCTGGACGGATCTGGAGTTCTGCGAGTGGATGATCCGGGAGATCGGAGTCGCCGCGGTGCCGGGTTCCAGCTTCTTCCGGGAGCCGGTGAACAACCTGATCCGCCTGCACTTTGCCAGGGCGCAGGAGACCCTCGACGAGGTCTTCCGCCGTTTGGAAAAGATGGCCGCACTGCTGAACGGATGAAGCCGAGACAGAAAAGAAGATTTATCGTATAGAAAAAGGACAGCGCTGCACAGTTCATGAAACAGCGCTGTCCTTTTTGTCGACGGATGAGGAGCGTCCATCCTGAAAGAGAAGACCCCGGGCCTGGGCCCGGGGTCCTTGTGCTTGTCAGGGTTTATGAACATTGAATAAGGAACGCTTTTGACAGAATTCACAAAGGACCGTACCGTGCCGATCTCAGCGCCCGTCACGGCTCGGAAAACGGGACCGGGGACAGGCCCGCTTTGCAAAGAGGGAGTTTTCTGTTATACTGCCTCTGTTGTTTCCGAGAGGAGGACCGGACATGAAAACAATCGTCAGATCTTTTTCCGAGCTGAGTATCAAGGAGCTTTACCGCATTCTGAAGCTTCGGGTCGCTGTGTTTGTGGTGGAACAGAACTGCCCCTACATGGAACTGGATGACCTGGATCAGAATGCCGTTCATGTGTGGCTGGAGGAAGCCGGGGAGATCAAAGCCTATCTCCGTGTGCTGGACAGAGGGGCGGAGAGCGAATTCGTATCCATCGGACGGGTTCTGGCGACGGAACGCGGGGCCGGACTCGGGACCAAAGTCCTGATGGCCGGAATCCGGGTGGCACGAGAGCGGTTTGGCGCACAGCAGATCTATCTGGAAGCCCAGAGCTATGTGAAAAGTCTTTACGAAAAACAAGGGTTCCGGCAGATCTCGGAAGAATTCCTGCTGGACGGCATTCCGCACGTGAAAATGCTGCTTACGGATTGATATAGATCAGCTCAGGCGGGTTCCACAGCCGGGGGACGACGGAATTGTTGCTCAGGCCGCGGCTGATGATCTGATTTCCGAGCATACCTTCGGTGCGCTTCGGAAACAATCCCTGTCCCGGAGCATAAACACCGTGGAAACACTTGTCCAGGGGAGAATAATATCGCCACTGGCCTCCGTGGGCATGGCCGGAGAGAATCAGATCGATGCTGCGGGCATTCAGATAGCGGGGCACATATTCGGGATGATGGCAGAGAAGAATCTTATACCCCTCCTGCCGCTCAAAGTTCCTCAGCCAGTCGAGATTCGGCTCGGGCTTTCCGGCCCAGACGCTTCGGTCCGGTTCCGGGTACAGAAAGGCGAGGGGCTGTTTGTCCCGCCAGGTCTGATAGGCGGTGAGACGCGCGGAGGTCAGGCCCCCGACGCAGAGCGCGGCGCCGCCTATGGAGAGAGAAACAAAGCGGTTGTCGAGGACGACGGCGCCGGTATCGGCAAGCAGCGCCAGATCCTGCTCGTTCAGCATCCACTCGTGGTTGCCGAGGGAGACAAAGGTGGGGGCAAGGGCCGCGCAGGCGCCGAGAAGCTCCAGCGCGTTCCGGCTCTCGTGCATTTTCAGCCTCCCGGGAGCGGCGGGCGGCGCAGCATACAGGAAATCCCCGGCCAGAAGAATCAGCTCCGGTGGATGCCGGCGCAGGCTTTCCAGGACCGTGTCCATGTCCTGATTGTGGGTGTCTGCCAGCAGCGCCGCGGTAACCGGGCAGGCGGGAACGTGATAGCTTGTCTCGACCATTCTGAGCCTCCTTTCGACAGGGTGGCAACAGTGTATCACAGGAACCGGACAGAGGCAAGAGCCGGAAAGCTGATCGGCAGTTCCCCGTTTGAAGATCAAAGGGGAACTGCCGATTTTATCCTGATTGCGGTTTTTCCACAAAGATCCAAGGGCCGGCCGGGGAGAAAACTTCAAAAATCTGTACAATATGCACAAAAAGTGGGCCTGATTTTTAGCGAATACTTTTTTGATACAAGTTGCGGTTTTCCGCCGTGGGGCATAAAATAATAAAAGAGAGAAATTGCGCAAAGCTGGTGAAACAGAGATGGATCAAAAAGAAAACGAACTTTTTGAAATTACGGCGACAACGGTGACGGTTGAGGTAAAGGACGCGTATACCGGAGAAGTTTTCCGCCGGGAACTGCCGATCGACTATTATGAGAACGCGAATTTCCTGAAACTGAGCGGTGAAAACATGGACGGCAGCGTCTCGCAGCTGGTCTTCTATACGCCGCGGGGGGTTCAGCGTGTGAAAGACCTGACCGGAAAAGGCTTTGACCACGATCCCTGCGGCGGTCACAGCCACTGAACAATCAATCAGCGCAATACCTTGTAAGAGGATGCAATATATTTTTGAATATCAAGGAGGTACAAAATGGTAAGAAAAACACTTGTCATCAACGGCGTGACCCGCAACCTGGTCCTGTCCGAGGACGAGACCCTTGCAAAAGTCCTGCGTGAGCATCTGCTGCTCACCGGCTGCAAGATCGGCTGCGGCGAAGGCCACTGCGGCGCCTGCAACGTCATCATGAACGGCAAGGTCACCAAGTCCTGCATCGTGAAGATGAGCAAGGTTCCCGACAATGCTGAGATCACCACCATCGAGGGTGTCGGCACGCTCAGCGACATGCACCCCCTGCAGGTCGCCTGGATGGCGCACGGCTGCGCCCAGTGCGGTTTCTGCACCCCGGGCTTCATTATCAGCGCCAAGGTCCTGCTGGAGCAGAACCCGAATCCGACCCGCGAAGAGGTCCGCGACTGGTTCAACAAGACCCGCAACCTCTGCCGCTGCACCGGCTACAAGCCGCTGGTTGACGCCGTCATGGATGCCGCCGCGGTTCTGCGCGGTGAGATGACCAAGGAAGACCTGGTCTTCAAGCCCACCGGCGACAGCATCAAGGGCACCAAGTACATCCGTCCCTCCGCAGCCCAGAAGGTCACCGGTCAGTGGGACTTCGGTGCAGATGACGCGCTGAAGATGCCCGGCTGCCTGCGTCTGGCCCTCACTCAGGCAAAGGTTTCCCACGCCAACATCAAGTCCATCGACACATCCGAAGCCGAAAAGATGCCCGGCGTTGTCAAGGTCATCACCTACAAGGACATCCTGGCTGCCGGCGGCTCCAACAAGATCAACGGCCTCGTCATGCTGCCGAAGCACAACAAGACCGACGGCTTTGAGCGCCCGGTCCTGTGTTCTGACAAGATCTTCCAGTTCGGCGATGCCATCGCGATCGTTGCCGCCGACACCGAAGAGCATGCCCGCGCCGCTGCCGATGCCGTCAAGGTCGACATCGAAGAGCTGCCCGCCTACATGAGCGCTCTTGACGCCATGGCCCCCGACGCCATCGAAATCCACCCGGGTACCCCGAACGTCTTCTTCGAGACCAACTGCATCAAGGGACCGGACTTCGACTGGGACAGCGTGCCCGATGCCCAGCAGGTCGAGATCGAGAGCTACTGCTCCCGTCAGCCGCACCTGCACCTCGAACCGGACAACGGCTACGGCTACATCGATGAAGACGGCATGGTCACCGTCCACTCCAAGTCCATCGGTATCCATCTGCACATGCCGATGATCGCCGACGGTATCGGTGTCCCGATGGAGAAGCTCCGCATCGTCCAGAACCACGCCGGCGGTACCTTCGGCTACAAGTTCTCCCCGACGAACGAAGCCCTCATCGGCGCGGCCGCCAAGATCCTGGGCGTTCCCGTGTCCCTGAACTTCAACCAGTTCCAGAACATCACCTACACCGGCAAGCGTTCCCCGGCCTTCATGCATATCAAGCTGGCGGCCGACAAGAACGGCAAGCTGCTGGCTCTCTGGGGCGACAACTATGTCGACCACGGCCCGTACTCCGAGTTCGGCGACCTGCTGACCATGCGTCTGAGCCAGTTCACCGGCGCCGGCTACGGCATCCCCTCCATCCGCAACAAGAGCCAGACGGTCTTCACGAACCACGCCTGGGGCTCCGCCTTCCGTGCCTACGGTTCTCCGCAGAGCTTCATGGGCTCGGATATCGCCATCGACTGCCTCGCGGCCAAGATGGGCATCGATCCGTTCGAGATGCGCGCGATGAACTGCTACAAGGAGTCCGAAGGCACCACCATTCCGACAGGTTATCCGCCTGAGGTTTACTGCGAAGAAGCCCTGTTTGACAAGGCCCGCCCGCTGTATGAGGCCGGCAAGAAGAGAGTTGCCGAGAAGAACGCCGCTTCCGACGGACGGTATAAGTACGGCATCGGTGTCTCCCTCGGTGTGTACGGCTGCGGCCTGGACGGTGTTGACACCTCCTCCGCCTACGCCGAGCTGAATCCGGACGGCACAGTCACCATGTACGCCTCCTGGGAGGATCACGGACAGGGCGCCGACATGGGCATCCTGGTCTCGGCTCATGAGACCCTGCGCCAGGCAGGCATCAAGCCCGAGCAGATCCGCCTGGTCATGAACGACACCAAGTACACCCCGAACTCCGGACCTGCCGGCGGCTCCCGCTCCCAGGTCATGTCCGGCAACGCCTGCCGCCTCGCGGCAGAAGCGCTGGTTGCCGAGATGAAGAAGGACGACGGCACCTTCCGCACCTATGACGAGATGGTCGCCGACGGAAAGAAGCTGAAGGTTGAAGGCAACTGGGTCACCACCTTCTGCGCCGATCATCCGATCGATCAGGACACCGCCCAGGGCGATCCGTTTGCCACCTACATGTACACCATCTTCCTGCCCGAAGTCTGCGTCGATACCCAGACCGGCAAGGTCAAGGTTGAGAAGTTCACCTGCGTGGCAGACGTCGGTACCATCATGAACAAGCTGCTGGTCGACGGCAACTTCTACGGCGGCCTGGCACAGGGCATCGGCCTTGCGCTGACCGAGGACTTCGAAGATCTGTCGAAGCACACCAGCCTGCTCAAGTGCGGCATCCCGTACATCAAGGACATCCCTGATGACATCGAGCTCGTCTACAACGAGACCTATCGTCCCTCCGGCCCCTACGGTGCTGCCGGCTGCGGCGAGGCCCCGCTGGATGCGCCGCACCCGGCCATCCTCAACGCGATCTTCAATGCCACCGGAGCCCGTGTCACCCGTATCCCGGCCACGCCGGACAAGGTGCTCGCCGCCCTGAAGGCACTCTGAGAAGAGCATTCTGTCTCCCGCCCTCCCGGACGGGAGACAGACCGGGCACTTTGAACGGAGTGTCCGCCGTACGGAGGGCACTCTGATACGCAGCCTTTGCAAAAACCAGACGCAATGCTATAATAGAGAGGTCCTTCGGGACCTCTCTATGTTCTGTGACCATTCTATGATTGGGAGGGAGACCGGTATGCCCGAGATCCAGGAGCGTGGTTCGACCCACGTATATAAAGTCAACCGCATCTCCAAAGAGGAAATGGAGAGCATGGTGGCGCGCTGCGTCTATGAAGAGCCGCCGAGCTGCAACGCGGCCTGCCCGCTGAAACTGGATACCCGCGCGTTTCTGAAGGCGGCGGCGGGCGGAGACTTCAAAAAGGCTCTGCAGCTTTATGAGAAGGCGACGCCGTTCCCTCTGATCCTGTCCATGGGCTGTGAAGCGCCCTGCGAGGCAAAGTGCCGCCTGTGTGAGCGGGGGGACGGAATTGCGGTGCGCGCGGTGGAGGCGGCTGCGGCGCGCTACGGACAGGCCTCCAGACTCGGAAGCGTTTTCCGGACAAAGAAAAAGAAAACCGTCGCGGTGCTTGGCTCGGGGCTGTTTCCGCTGTTTCTCGCGGGAGAGCTGGAAAAGAAAGCCTATCCGACCACGGTGTTCTGCGAGCAGGGAGACCTGGAAGCGTTTTTGCGCTGTGAGACGGCGTTTCTGGACGAAGAGGCCTTTTCCCTGGAGCTCAAACGCCTGAAGGGCAAGGACATTCAGTTTGTCTTCGGCTGTACCCTGGATGAAGACTTTTTTGCCCGGCAGCGGGAGACCTTCGATGTGCTCTGCGCCTCGGAAACCGTGGCGAAGAAGCTGTTCCCGGCGGCAGAGGCGGATCCGGCGCTTATGATTCTGGAGGCGGAAAAACTCGTCACCGGCTGCGGAAGCGGCGTCATGGCCGCGGCCTTCGGTGCGAAGAAAGCCGCCCTCACGGTGGACCGCCTGGCTCAGAACCTGGATCCGCGCAACATGCGCGGCAGCGAAGGAGCCACAGAGAGCAGACTCTATACGGATCTCTCGGAGGCCTCTGCACTCCGCCGTGTCCCGCCGGGACAAAACGGCTACACACCGGAACAGGCGGCAGAGGAGGCCGGAAGATGCATCCAGTGCCACTGTGAAGAGTGCATGAAGAGCTGCGCCTATCTGCAACACTATAAAAAATATCCCGGGCTCCTCTCCAAAGAAATCTATAACAATACCCAGATCATCATGGGCGATCATCAGCTCAACAAACCGATGAACGCCTGCACCCTCTGCGGACAGTGCACAGTGGTCTGTCCCAACGGCTTCGACATGGCCCACGTCTGTGCGGTGGCCCGGCGGAACATGGTCTCCACGGACAAGATGCCCCTGGCGCCGCATGAGTTTGCGCTGATGGACATGCTGTTTTCGAACGCCGACGCCTTCCTCAGCCGGCCGCAGCCGGGCCGTGAAACCTGCCGCTATGTCTTCTTCCCGGGGTGCCAAGCCTCGGCGATCGCACCGGAGACGGTGAAGGCCGCCTATCTCGACCTCTGCGGCCGCCTGGACGGAGGGGTGGCGCTGATGCTGGGCTGCTGCGGGGCGATCTGCGACTGGGCCGGGCGCTTCGAGATGCAGGAGAGCACGAGAGAGTTCCTGCTGACGGAGCTCTCCAAACTTGGGGACCCGGTGATTATCGCAGGCTGCCCCAGCTGCCGCAAGGAGCTGGCGGAATCCATCGGCGGAGAGATCGTCGGGATCTGGGATATTCTGGAGCAGATCGGTTTGCCGGAGGGCGCGAAGGGGATGGACCGTCCCGCCGCGCTGCACGATTCCTGCGGGGCCCGCGGCGATGCCCATACCCAGGAGACGATCCGGAACCTGGCGTCACGCCTGGGTGTCAAGCTGGTGGAGACGGAATACTCCGGGGACCGCTCTCCCTGCTGCGGCTACGGAGGACTCACCGCCTACGCCAATCCGGAGGTCGCCGGAGAAATTACCCGGAAAGCGCTGGAGCGTACGGATGCACCCTACATCACCTACTGCATGGCCTGCAGGGATCGCTTCGCCCGGGAAGGGAGAGAGTCCAGGCATATTCTGGAGCTGATCTACGGCACGGACGCCGGCGCGCCGCCGGATATCAGCGAGAAGCGCTGCAACCGTCTGAATCTGAAGAGAGAGCTGCTTTGGGAACTCTGGCAGGAGGAAACCGCGGAGATGAAACTGGATTATGAACTGACGTATACGGACGAAGCCCGCCGTCTGATGGACAGCCGGATGATCTTGACGGACGATGTCATCGCGGTGCTGAACGATTACCGGGAGAACGGCGAGGCCGTTCTGGATTCGGAGACGGGCATGCTGATTGCCCGCAGGCGCCTCGGGAACGCGACCTTCTGGGTCAAATTCACCGAGGATGAGGGGCGGTATACCGTACACGGGGCGTACAGCCACCGGATGAACGTGGTCAGGAGGGAAGGCTGATGGCCATCGAGAGAACCTATTATACCATCGACCCGGAGGGGAAGATTCAGTGCATGAAATGTCACGTTCCTCTTATCAAGGGCAAGGCGAAATTCATGTATCTGGACAACGGCTTTCCCGTGGAGCTGCCGGTCTGCCCGGTTTGCGGCTTTGTCTATGTGCCGGAGGAGCTGGCACTGGGGAAAGTCGCTTCCGTGGAACGGGCGCTGGAGGACAAATGAACGGGCACCCCGGCGGAGCGGAACATACTCGGCGCATGCTGGCGCTGGCGGAGCTTCCGGCAGGGGCCAGAGTCCTGGACATGGGCGCCGGCGCGGGAGAAGCGGTGGCAGTGCTGAGCAGCCTCGGATACCGCGCGGAGGGGATCGACCTCAGACCGCGATCGGACCGGATCCGGGAAGGGAACTTCCTGGCCGCCCCCTATCCGGACGGCAGCTTTGACGCGGTGCTGAGCCAGTGCGCCTTCTTCGTTTCGGGAGACACGGCAGGAGCGATGCGGGAGGCCCATCGGCTTTTGAAACCGGGAGGACGGCTGCTGCTCTCGGATGTGGAGTTCGCTCCGCTGCGGCCGATGGCGGAAGAAGCCGGATTCCGGATCCTCTTTGACGAGGATCTCAGCGCGGCGTGGAAGGCGTACTACATCGAAGCGCTCTGGCGGGGAGAAGCCTGTGACTGTGAGCTGCCGCGGGGAAAGTGCGGGTACCGCCTGCTGATCGCGGAGAAGGAGAAATAAACATGGACCTGTTTGACCAAATCATCGAACTCGGCCGATACGGATATTCCTGCGGCCAGATCCTGGCGCTGCTGATGGAGAAGGTGACCGGAGAGGAGAATCCCGCCCTGGTCAAGGCCCTGGGGGGCCTGGACGGGGGTGTGGGCTATTCCAAGGGCTGCTGCGGCTGCATGACGGGCGGCGCCTGCCTGATTTCGTCTTTCACGGGGAAAGGCGGCGATTTCGAGTATGAGCACCCGGCGCACAAATCGGCGCTGGGCGAATTCACCCGCTGGTTTCAGGATGAGATCACCGCGGATTACGGCGGCATCAACTGTGAAGACATCATCGGCACGGATCCTGCCAAACGGGTGGAATACTGCCCGCAGATCATGGCGGCGAGCTTTGACAAGTGCATGGAAATTCTGGAAGAGAAGGGGCTGCTCTGACCGGGAGCGGATACTGGCATGAGACGGAGTCGGATCGACAGCTTTATCATGGAGCAGGAAGGCCTGCAGACCCTGAACAGAAAAGATATGGAAGCGGTTCAGCTGGAAAAGCTGAACCGCGTTCTGGCGTGGGAGAAAAAACGGGACGGCTTCTACCGGAAGCTGCCGGAAAGACTGAACAGCCTCTCGGAGCTGAAGGACCTCCCCTTTACAACCGAGGAGGATCTGGCAGCGCAGGCGCCGGGCTTGCTGCTTCGGTCTCAGGCGGAGATCCAGAGGGTGCTCTCGGATGCCACGTCCGGCACCACCGGCGCGGCCAAGCGGGTTTTCTATACCGAAGGGGACTGCCGGAATACGGTCCGGCTCTTTATGGCAGGCCTGGGAGAGCTGATCGGCCCGGGCAGCGTGACGATGATCTGCTTTCCCTTTTCCGGGTCTCACGGGCTTGGAGAACTCATCAGCGAGGCCATCGAGGGCTTGGGGGCCAAGCCGCTGAAGCTGGGGGCGGGGCTGAGCTACGGAGAGTACCGCAGGGTGATGTCGGAGCAGCATCCGGACACCTTTGTCGGCATGCCGGTGCAGCTGCTTTCGATGCTGCGGGTCTGCGGAAAGGGAAGCCTGGAGCGGGCCCTGGTCAGCGGGGACGCCTGCCCGCGTGCAGTGATTACCGCCTGCGAGGGGATCCTCGGTACGGCGCTGTTTCCGCATTACGGCTCGCGAGAGATGGCCCTGGGCGGCGCAATCTGCTGCCCGGCCCATGAGGGAATGCACCTGCGGGAAAACCACGTGATTGCCGAGATCGTCGATGAAGTGGGGAATCCGCTCCCGCCGGGAGAGACCGGGGAACTGGTCATCACCACCATCGGGATGGAGGCGATGCCCCTGATTCGTTACCGAACCGGGGACTATACCCGGATTCTGCCGACGCCCTGTCCCTGCGGAAGCGAGGTGCTGCGCCTCGACCATGTCAAACGAAAAGGAGAGGCGGCGGAGATTGCAGAGCTGGACGAGACCCTCTTCGCCCTGCCCTGGGTGGCGGATTACCGGGCGGTGCGACGGGCGGGACGGCTTTGCCTGGAGCTTCTGACCTGTGGAGAAGGAACCCTTCCGTCTGTTTCCGCGGAATGGACCCTGCGCCCGGTGACAGACGAGGACCGCAGCCTGTACCGGGGCAAGAGAAGAATCGAAGAGATCCGATGAAGAGAAGCGGCGTCCCTGACAGGAGGAGAGCAAGATGGGAGAGAAAATACGGGAAACACGCTCGGTGTGTCCGGTCTGCCGGAAAAATCTGCTGGCCTGGCTAACGCGGGAGCCGGACGGGACAATCCGGATGGAAAAGCAGTGCCCGGAGCACGGAAGCTTCTCTGTACCGGTCTGGCGGGGAAAGCTGGACTTCGACCGCTGGCTGCTGGGGACCGAGCCGCTGGCGGAGAATACCGGCCTGCACTGCCCGGAGGCCTGCGGCATCTGCCCGGAGCATGAGATCGGGACCTGCTGCGCGCTGCTGGAAGTGACGCGGCGCTGCAATCTGCACTGCCGCTTCTGCTTTGCCGACGGCGGAGCCGACGCCCGGGATCCCTCTCTTGAGGAAATGAAGGCGGCCATCCGTGAGATCGCGGCTCAGTGCGGCCATCCTCTGCTGCAGTTTTCCGGCGGAGAGCCGACCCTGCGGGACGATCTTCCGGAGCTGATCCGCTATGCCAGGGAGGCCGGCTGCAGCAATACCCAGGTGAACACCAACGGGATCCGCCTTGCGGAAGACCCGGCCTATGCCGAGCGGCTCCGGGAGGCGGGACTGGACATCGTGTTTCTCCAGTTTGACGGGACCCGGGAGGACATCTATGAGACGCTGCGGGGCGCTCCGCTGCTGGAGACAAAACGAAAGGCCATCGAAGTGTGCTCGCGGCTCCGAATCGGCGTGACACTGGTCCCCACGGTGGTGAAGGGCGTCAACGACGACAACCTGGGGGAGCTGATAAGGCTCGCGGTGTCGCTTGCTCCGGGGGTCCGGGGGATCCACTTCCAGCCGGTGTCGTACTTCGGCCGTTATCCGGGCACACCGCAGGCGGAGGACCGGTACACGCTGGACCAGCTGATGGCGGACATCAGCCGGCAGGCCGGGATCCCCGTCGAGAGCTTCATGCCATCCCGCTGTGACCATCCGCTCTGCGGTTTTCACGCAAATTATCTGATTGCACCGGGAGGGAGACTGAAGCCCCTCAGTTCCATCACCCATTCCTCGCACACCAGAGGCTGCGCAAGGGACAACCGGGAATACGTCGCCCGGCACTGGCGCCGGCCTCCGGAAGAACCGGCTCCAGAGACGGACTTCTCGGAAGAGATGGACTTCGACACCTTTCTCTACCGGCTGCGTCACGGCAGTCTGACTCTGTCGGCGATGGCGTTTCAGGACGCCATGAACCTGAACATTGAGCGCCTGCACCGCTGCAGCCTGCATGTCTATGACAATGGGAAGATCAAGCCCTTCTGCGCGAAGTATCTCACCACGACAAAATAACCCTGCACGCTCCGGACGAAAAGGCCGGAGCGTGCAGTCTGATGCCGCGTCTGCCGGCACGGCCGGTTTTCTTCTGAAGCCGGATTGTTGCTGGATTTCGCAACATAAACCCTGATGAATAATTCATCATAAAAGCGAACCTCCCTCGACCGCAGTGACGGCAGAGGGAGGTTTGTGTTTTCAGAATGATTCCTGCGGATTTTCCGGCAGGGCCGGCCAGGCAGAGAAAAACCGGGGGAGGCGGAGCAGGGCTTACAGCACTTCCGTGGCAAGGCGCTCCAACGGCAGGGCTTTTCGGTACTGGGCGAGGAAGGCATTGAAGCCGTCGATGTCCTCCTGGGTGGCGGTAATCGTGCTGCTCTGGGCATCGGCGAAAACCTTATTGTCCAGATAGTCCGGCAGGCTCTCGCCCTCTTCATGCCAGAGCATGTAGGCACCAAGCAGGGCCATGCCGTAAGGGCCGCCTTCGCCGGCCGTCTTCATGACGGAAACCGGAACCCCGACCGCGGCGGACAGCATGCGCTGGCCGACCTCGGGGGTCTTGAAAAAGCCGCCGTGGCCGTAGAGCCTGTCGATGTGAACCTGTTCGGTTTCGGTCAGAATGTCCATGCCGATCTTCAGCGTTGCCAGAGCCGAGAGAAGATGGGTGCGCATGAAGTTGGAAAGGGTGAATCTTGCAGACGGAGACCGGACAAAGATCGGACGGCCTTCATCGAGGTCCGTGACGCCCTCGCCGGAAAAATAGTTATAGGACAGGAGCCCGCCGCAATCCGGTTCGCCGGACAGGGCTTTCTGAAAGAGTTTGGTGAAGAGCTCGCCCCGGTTCACGTCAAGACCCATGAGACGGGCAAATTCGCCGAAGAGATTGACCCAGGCGTTGATGTCGGAGGTGCAGTTGTTGCAGTGGACCATCGCAACGGGAAGTCCGTCCGGCGTGGTCACCATGTCAATCTCGCGGTGAACCCCCAGGGGATGATCCGCGACGATCATGGCGAAGTCCGAAGTTCCGGCGGAGACGTTGCCCGTCCGGACACGGACGGAATTGGTGGCGGTCATGCCGGTGCCTGCGTCGCCTTCACAGGGGGCGACTGGGATCCCGGACTGCAGGGTCCCGTCCGGATCCAGGAAGCGCGCGCCGGCCTCGGTGAGCCTGCCGCCGCAGGCGCCGGCAGGCAGAACCTTCGGAAGAACGGTGCGCAGATCGAGCCCGGTGAGATCCAGAAACTTCTGCAGCATCGTGGCGTCATAGTCACAGGCTTTGCTGTCAATCGGGAACATGCCGGAAGCTTCGCCCACGCCCATGACCTTCTGCCCCGTGAGTTTCCAGTGAATATAACCCGCCAGGGTCGTGAGATAAGCGATGTCCTTTACATGCGCCTCCCCGTTCAGCATGGCCTGATACAGGTGGGCGATGCTCCAGCGCTGCGGGATGTTGAAACCGAAGAGGGCGGTCAGCTTTTCGGCCGCTTGGCCCGTGATGGTATTGCGCCAGGTGCGGAATTCCGCCAGCTGCTTTCCGTCCTTGTCAAAGGGGAGATAGCCGTGCATCATGGCGGAGACGCCGATGGCGCCGACCGTGGTGAGGTCCACGCCGAATTCTTCCTTCAGATCAGCCTTCAGCGCTTTGACACAGGCCCGGAGCCCGGTGTGGACGCTTTCCATGGAGTAGGTCCAGATGCCGTTGACGAGCCGATTTTCCCATTCGTAGTCGCCGGAGGCGATGGGGCGGTGCTGCTGATCGATCAGGACGGCTTTGATGCGGGTCGAGCCCAGCTCAATCCCGAGTACGGTTTTGGTCAGATCCATAGATGTTTTTCTCCTATTTCTTCTCCTTATTCTTGCTTCTGTGCATCAGCACGACGCTCTGGAGGACGATGAAGAAGCACAGCATGGCGCCGGTTGTAATACTCTGCCACCAGGGATCTCTCAGACCGGAAGTGGTTACGATCGACTTGATGGTGCTGAGGGTCAAAACACCGAAGAGCGTGCCGATCACGTTTCCGACACCGCCGGTGAGGAGC
>Ga0326513_10001776_pt1 | contig 16340 bp, 26 predicted proteins | sample 2_2465_0518_D_FD_203654 | JGI IMG/M metagenome (GOLD analysis project Ga0326513, IMG submission 203654) | Bovine rumen microbial communities from UC Davis, California, United States - 2_2465_0518 | ecosystem: Host-associated > Mammals > Digestive system > Stomach > Rumen | place: USA... | reverse complement strand
AAAACTCCTTTCACTTTCATGAAATATTAATTTTCAAAAAACAGTTGACAATTAAAAAAGATAGGTGTAAAATATACCTATCTTTTGGAATACAGGAGCAAAAAAATTATGTCATTCAGAATTGAAAAAACAAAAGATTCTCACGGAAAAGACAGATATAAAGTTTTCTACACATCTAAGAGCGGAAAAGAATCTTTAATTGCCGTGAATTTTAATGGATTTACAGACTGTTGGTTTATTGCTAAATGGTCTTGTAAGTATAAGGGGATCAATTATCTTTTAAATAAAGAGCTTGAAAAAATTCACTGGGGCTATTGCTCTATTAGATTTGAATACAGTTTAGAAAAAACTATTGAGCAAATAGACAACATGAGCGATTATTGTTTAGAACATTACGGCAGTTTTTAAAGTGATAAGAATCACAAAATTTTAAAAAGGTATTGACAAGGTTATCTGAATGATGTAAAATAGCATCATTCAGTAACAAACAGGGAGCAAAAAATTATGAATCAGAACATTACTAGCAAAAACACAGCCTTAACACAGGTTGCGAGCACTTTCAAAAAGTTCGATTTTTCTAACAGTTATGTATTAGACTGGGGCTGTGGAAAGGGACTTTCAAAGGAATTTTGCGAAAAAACTTTCAATAACTGTAAGGTGGAATTGTTTGATCCTTTCCACAATTTCAAGTCAGGTGTTCAGAATTATTGTCTGTTTTCCTTATCCGCTATTTGTGACAGTAAATACGATTACAAGATTATTACTTGTAATAACGTGTTAAACGTGCTACAGGATAACACACTTATTGAAGTGTTAAACGGTATTTTTGCCTGTGGTATGGTGTGTAAGGTAGACAGAATTATATTCAAAATATATCAGGGTGATAAGACAGGACTGGGACGGATAACCAAAAAAGACTGTTATCAAAGGAATGAAAAAACTGCTCAATACCTTGAAAAAATAAACAGTTTTAGTAAAGTCAGTAAAGTTTGGAATATACGCAAATCAGGACTGTATATTATTTGCGATAGGAAATAGAGATAAATTGTAAAAATAGATTTATCTGTAATTTTGCGAACTATATCAAATTTTTTGAAATAAGCAAAATTATTTGTTGACAGGAAAACAAAACAGGTATAGAATGACATACATGTTTTGAGAGATACAAAACAAGATACAGGAAAACAGATTACAGGAGCTAACATATGGATAACAGACTTAATAGCAGATCACTTGAAATTGATTTATTAGATAGATTACGTGAGTATTTGTCAGATACAGATATTCTGAATGAAATTATGTATTATTTCAATTCAGACAGATCTTGTCAGGTGTTAGAGAGCATAGCAAAGGACTATGATATAGATGTGACAGACCTTGACGATCCCGAACTTGACAAAGACAGATAACGGAAAAGAAAAAATTTTAAAATACCCGTTGACAAATTAAAATGACGGGTATATAATGGAATACAAGTTAAACGAAAAAACAGGAGCAAAATATGAATAGTGAAATGAATAGTGCAAAAAGAGCTAAGATGATCATGGCAATGGAATACATCGTTAGACAGTGTAACAGGGAGGATCTGATAGATCCTTGGCTGATGTGCGGTGTAGCTGACGGTGACATCAAGTCAGGTGAGACTGATTACACCAAAATAGATCCGTCATATTATGAAAACGACGACGATTTCTCAGAGATTATGGCACTATTCCTGAGAATTATGACTAGAGCGAATGAGTGTGGCGGGCTATATTGCAATTATGTGGTAAGCAAAAGACCGGACAGAATACAAAAAGTTAGCAAAAAATAAAAATAACTGTTGACACATAGATTTAAGGTATGTATAATGGGTGCATACCTTATCAAAGGAATCAGGAAACGGATTATACAGAATACAGGAGCAAAAGATTATGATTAACTTTAACGCTGAAAACACCACATTAGAAAACGTCGTTAACGCCGTTCAGGAATATCTTGAAAGTGCTTTTATCTGTAATTGGTTAGCAAGCAATATCATTACAGAACTTGACGGAATCTACATCGTATCAAGTGATAATGTTGAAAGTGTTTGTTATATGGACGGTGATGACCTTGATACAGTATCAGAATTTATCCTGTGGGAGGGTGAAATTGTAGAAAAGGTTCATTACGGCGATAAGCTAAGAAATACAAATACTTACAGGGATAACCTAAACAAAATCATGAGTACAATAAGGGACGGCGATGACGGATTATTAGAAACTGTTTTAGATATGATTAAACAGGATAGCATCAGAACATATTACTCAATATTAGGGTATTAAGATACAGACTGAAAACAGATTATATTACAGGAATAACGGCGATGTAAAAAATTGCCGTTATTTTTTTTGTTTATTCTGTATTCATTCCATAACGGGCTACAGGGTAAACAGGTTATTACATACAGGTTATTATTCTGTTCAGGAAAACAGGTTTTCACGGTTAACGGGGCTATACTGAAAAGTTAAGAACTGTATCAGAGTTTAAACGGATTATTTCAAAATACGAATACTTGAAAATTGAAAAATTCAAAGGTATGAATCATCAGGAAAAGATTAAAATATCAGGAATTAAAGTGAAATGAAAATTCATAACGGCGAAAATATTAGCGACAAAAAAAATAAGTTGTCAATCACTTTACGAAAAATTTTTTCAAAAAATTTTTTTAATACATGTGAGATATTAGCTATTTTTTAAAGTTGACCTTAATTTGATATATTCAAGTATTTGGAAAAATTGGAGTTGATACATAGCTCTAATTCACACCAAAATCTTTATTTTTCAATGCCTGCGAGAGACGGACTTAAATTCCCAAGAGCGAATCTGCACCCGCCAAAATACACGAGTTGACTTAATTAACTGATTTATGTACATTTGGATCTAATGTGAAATTATATATACTAGACAATAATATATTTTTTCGTGTATATTTGGTTTAATAAGTTTTTTGGTGTTTTTGGCAAGTATAAAAGCAATGGCAATATTTAACCGTATAGACCTGAGCCAAAATCTCACAGAATAGGGCTATTTTGCGATTTAAGGCTATTCTATTAGTTTGGTGATATAAGTACATAGGAAATTGAATAGAATTGAATATTTCGCAATTTAGGGCTATTCTATGCGATATGGTTATTTTAATGGTGTTTAGTGTTCGATATGCTGAAAATGTTTACAGGTTTTCAGGGATAACGGCAAAACAGGTATACACGGTCAATACAGGAATCAAGCGTTAAACAGGTTTACAGGGCTGTACTGGGCTGATGTGCTTTAATGGTGTGATACAGTCTGTTAAAGGGTGATAATGTGTAACGTGTTCAGGCTGAACGGGTGAGACTGTGGACGGGTAAACAGGTGCAAGGAATCAGGGCTAAGGAATCAGGAAGAGAAAGGGTTAAAAGTTCCATACAGTTCAGATAGGAATTTAGGGGAATAATTCCCAGCTCCGTGCTGGGTTTTGGTCAGGGTCTTTTCCTACCTGTGTGCTGGGTTTTATTTCATACTGGGTTACTGGGCTTTAATTCCTACTGGGCTGATAGGTTTTCAGGAAGTCTTTTCCTACTGGGTTACTGGGTTTTCAGGCAGCAGTTTTCACCTATCACAATTTTTTCAGGGAGTCAACAATTATTTTTTAAATTTGTGATTTTTATCACTCAAAATTCATAAATCAATTTTAAGGCTGAAATTTACGTATTTATGGCACATCAGGACAAAACTGGGATGTTTATATTACCCGTGCAATAGAATTGAATATATCTCAATTCAGGGCTATTTTACGACGTTTTAGGACTCTTTTTATAAAGTGCTTTTATCTCTTTTTTCCTGAGTGTTCAGAGAGTCCAGAAAAAAGTCTAAAATTATGTGATACAGGTCACAAAAAACAGGTATTTTTAAGATATTTTGTGATATAGTTCACATTTTTACACCTAAAAATCAAAAAATTTAGATTTTTTCTGAAAAGTTTTGTAAACTTGAAAATGTCCACAGCGACAACGTTTTTTAAAAATTCATTACAAGGTAGCAATTACACATATTTGTTACACTCTTTTTTTCATTCATTACAGGAGCAAAAAATGAATAAAAAACAGTTATTAATTCAGGTGCTATCAACTCACATTTTTTACGCACGGCGTAAAATTGAACTATCAACTGATTTATGCAAGGCATCTGTAAAAAAACATTATGACGGTGCAAACACCGTGTACGAATGTAGAATAGGTGACGGTTTCTTAAAAGCTGACAGCTCTGCGACGGTTGCCTTACACGTGTTAGCGTTCTTCAGTCAATACGACGATCCGAAAAAATTTGACATTATCGTAGATTGCACAGAGCACCATTTATTAATGGTTGATAAGGTTTAATGTTTAACGGTTTACAAGGAGTGATTATGGATAAGACCAAAATTTACAGAATAGCTAAAAGCACTATTGAGAGCTTTATTTTAGCCTGTGACAGAGATTTAATCATCAGTGTTAACGCACTGGACGGCGACACCGTGACAGTTTACAAGGAGTTTAAAAAGAACGACATCTCATTAAAAATTAGCTATGATAAGACCTTAATTTTAACGGGTAGTATAACCGACAGCGTCAGATGTATAATGAGCTATTTTACGAGATATTCTGACAATATCAGGGCATTATATATCGACGTTGACGGCGACGGCGAGCGAGTAACAATCAATTTCGAGGAGTAACAAATGAGATACTTTTATCTACACATGATTATATCTTGCTTATTGCTTGACATATCATCAGGACTTAAATCAGGTAATTGGTTAAATGTCAGGGATTTGGAAGCTCTACAGGAAGTCATTGAAAACGTTTTCAATTCCAATGAGATAGTCGACGTAAATTCTTTACTTAGAGAGTATAAAAAATACTCACGTCTAAAAAATGTATCAGTCGATGACCTGTACGTGTATTTCTCAAATATAGGAGTAAAATTTGTATGCGAATAAAAACAATGTGTAACAATTGCACCGTAGTATTAATAGACGGGCATAAAAATTATCTGTTCAGCTACAATTTATTAGTCGCTGTATATAATTATCGCACTGAAAAATTGTACGTATGTGATAACAATTATAGCCCCACCACATCTAGACATTTTAATAAATGGTGTAAATATTATTCTATTAACGCTGAAAAAATAGGCGTATCACGTTCAAAAATTGAGGCTATATAATGTGTATAATAATTATGTGCGTTATCGTAATGTTATTCATACTGAACTAGTATGATTTATTACCCAGTGACTTGCTAGGAATTATCACCCAGTGAGTCACTAGGTTATTGCACCAAAACAGTGCGTATAAAAAGTAGTCGGAGGGGGTATACTTTTTATACGGGTTGCGGTCGGTCGGAATGTCCCCAGTTTCCCCTCTGATTAAAAAATCTTTTCAGCTTACAAACGGCACAAAGCATGTTATAATGATGAGGCTGAATGGAGGTAGATATGGAATTGAGCAAAGCTGAATGGTTTTTAAACTTAGGGATAGCTGGAATCAAGGGATATTGGAAGAACTTATGGTATCAGGTAATAAGTTATTTGCTGATGGCATGGGCTACGAACTGGGTAATGGGTTTAACTGGCCTATGTATAGGAACATGTATAGGGTTTATAGTCTGTGGCATAAGAGGCGTAAAGGACTGGGAGAGGTTTGCTGAATTTTTTGATTTATTGCGTGAAGTGAATGAGTCGTACAAAGCGAACAAGGAAGTAGGCGATTTAGTATACATAGGTGTAAGATTTGGCCAATGGTTACGAAATTCTGTAGATAGTGAATACAGGCGAGTTTTAGCGACATTAGTGATACACGAATGGTCGGGGATGAACGAGCCGATGTTAGAGGCGTTATCGGCATGGGAAGCGGAGAATGAGAAGTTAAACATAGACGAAGAAATAGAATTAGTTTTTTCGTATGATGTAGATTTAGACAGATACATGAGGTGGTAGATGTATAGATTTTGGTGTGAAGTAAACGAAGCGTGGAGTGAGGCGAGTTTAGTATGGTTAGGGAGTTTTATAAGGGGATGTGAGAGGGGGATGAGGAGGGATGAAGTTGAGTTAGACATATGGTGTCGCCGAGGGAAATGGGTGGACTGCTACAGTCAATTAGTAGGGCAGGTAGTACGAGGAATAATAGAGTGTAGTATAAAGATATTTGATGATGTAGACAATCCGTTAGGGATAGATTTAGGGGGTCGGTGTATTCCGAGGGAGAGTGTAGGGATAGCTGTATCTAGGATTGCTCATTTAAACAGTATGATAGGTGACAGCAATTTTATAGAAGCGTTGAGGCAGATCCCGATGAGTTATGAAGATTTATATGCGACGAAGAAACGGGACACTTACATACACTGTGATATAGACGGGATATTCACTGAATGGTTTGGTTTAGACTTATTATTAGACGAGATAGAGGAGAGTAGTAAGGTTTTAGGTGAATGTATAGTAGGGGTAAACGAGTATGAAGATATAAAAGAGGCGTTAGCGGGGACACATTCGGAAAAATTCATAGAGGGTTTAGATGGCGTATATATAAACGCTGGTTTAGTAGCATTTTGTAATTTTAGGGCTATAGATGAAGAAAAGCTAATAGAATTTTTAAATGGTCGTGACTCATATTGTTTAGAGCAGGATTATATCAACAGCCGATATGAAAAAAGTGAAATATCTGCCAACTGGAATTACACCTACAGAAAGAGCAAGACGGGTGTTAAGTTACTGCCGTACTTCATACATTTTTATGGAAAGAGCAAGCCGTTTTTAGAGAATAATGAGAAGTGTACAGACAAGGACATTTATGAGTATTGGGATGAATGGTATTGTGGGGTTATGAGGGTACGAGGCATATTAAGTAATGAGTTTATAGAAAGGTGTCGGAGGAATTTTACGTATGCGAGAAATGTTATCGACGGTTTACAGTGCTAGTATTGAGTATTTATTGCACCTCATATGGTGTAGTATAGGGTGTTTGGTGATATGGCTGACATATTGGATGGGTGAATGGTGGTGTGGAGGGATAGCGAGTGTGGTATATTTTTACGCTTTATATTTTTTGTATGATTGGTCAAGTCGTCGCATAAACAGGTTGTTTAATGTGGTGTTGAAAATAAAAAAGTAAAATAAAAATCACAAGAAATAAAAATGAAATAAAACACTTGACTATAATTAAAACAAGTGATAAACTGTGATTATTGCAAGCGAGGAATAGAATCTATAATGCTTTACACATTATAGAATTTGTTTAATTTAGCAATATATTGGTATATATTCGATCCGCCTGATGCCTTTTTACCTCGCTTGCCTTTTTAGGAATAATTTGGGATTTAGGACTTAGAATTTACAGGAGTTAACAATGCCTTTACCACAGGAATATGAAGAAGTTTTAAATAGTTTGCTGGCGAAAGGACACGCCAAAATCAAGGAACTGCAGATTATTGACAAGCCTTTTGACGAGAACAATCTGCCTGACAACAAGCCAGTTGACAGATTATTACACGAACCTGAAAATATCGACTATACAAATCTGACTGCAGAACAGAAAGATTATTTATTTAAGCGTAGCAACATGGGGCCGTATGGCGTAAATGCTAGGGTAAAAAAGGGCTGGTCGATGGAAGATGCCATAATGATACCGAAAGGCGGGTGCAGACCGATTGCGTCAAACAAACCTGTTATGATTGAAAAACTGCCTGAATACAATCTGCAACAGTTAAGCATCAAGACTGACATTCCGACAGAATGTATCAAGGAGTTTGTATCTGACTGGCTTTTTCCTGAACCGTCAACAACCGAACCTATGGTTTGGAAAAAGGACAAGTTCAAGGATATTCAGAAGTTTGTAAAAACGTATTTAAAGAGGGTAGTTGAATTATGATAGGATTATTAGCGACTGTCATTTCAGTATCAGCACTGATTTTACTCGTATGCTGGGCGAAGTCTGTTTACGACAAGTTACGAGAGGATCAGGAAGATGACGGGAGAGAATGGTATGAATAACGTGCTGTTTATATTTTTATGTGTTTTCGGGGTTATAGTTGGACATTTAGCTTGGTTGGAATTTGACAAAAAAACCGACTTAGACCAATCTTGTCCCGACAGCATCAGCGAAGAAATAAAGGAAATTGAACAGCCGAGTTCTACACAGAAACCTGAATTTGGCAAAATTTTTGTATATACCATCGAATGTGAAAAACCAAACAGTAACTTTTGCGGTAGATATGACGTTTACAAAATAGTTAAGGAATAAATAATGCAGATAGTAGTAGAATTTTTACACCACGAAGAACAGTTAAAGAACGCAACACTCAAGCCACACGGCTTTTCAGCTGGCTATGATTTATGTGTAGCGATAGATGAACCTGTTGTTTTACAGCCGAACGAGAGCAAGTTATTACCAACGGGTGTGTCCATCAGAATGTTTGAGCATAAATTTGGTGGTTTTATTTTTCCGAGAAGTGGTTTAGGTTCTAAGGGCATTTCATTACGCAATCTTACAGGCGTTATCGACCCTGATTACACTGGTGAGATTAAGCTGGCGGTTTGGAACACGACAAACGAGCCTGTTACAATCGAGCCGTTTCAGCGTGTAGCTCAAATAGTGTTTTTACCTATAGAGCATCCTGTTGTGTTTTACAGAAATGATTTAGTGTATCAAGCAAGTGAACGTGACGAGGCGTTTAGTCGAGGTGACAACGGGTTTGGCTCAACAGGAAGCTAATTCAAAATTTTAGGAGGCTGTTATGGCTGGTGCAATTTTAATTGTGTTTGTTTTTATCTGCTTTTTTCTTTGGGTATGCACTCACAATGAAGCACTTGTTATAGGCGTATTTTTAGTAGGTGCATACCTGTTATTACACGCCTTGGCAAAAATACTAGGTATGAAAGCTGATGATTTAGTTGGATGGCTGTTTTTAATATGCGTATTTTCAGCTTTGCCGTTATCTATCATGCTTTTTATTGTTGAGTGCTTACTTATTGCTCAAAACAAAGACAAAAACAGCACAAAATAAAATTATATGCTATAATGTATGTACTTCTAAAGTTCTAAGAATTGACTCCTCCTAAGTTAAAGCCATCTGTTGCTCCGTCAGATGGCTTTTTTGTTTTTCCCTGATGTAATCGTTTTCTTAAAATAGTGTATAATAAAAAAGAACTCGATCCAATCAATTTTTATCCTAGTGTTAGGAGGAATAATGATTTATAGTAGCAGAATACCCGATGCTGGTAAAACGGCGTTACGGCAATTACAAAAAGATTTCAGATGGACTGATGACCAGTTAGACTGGCTTATTGCTTGCATGGCGTTTGAATCAAATTTGAACCCACAGGCTGTAAACAAAATGTCTAAGGCTGTCGGTCTGATTCAGTTTATGCCTAATATATGCAAGGCGTATGGAACAACTGCTGAAAATATGGGTAAACTGTCTTTTGCCGAACAGATTCCTTATGTCAAAAAGCATTTTCTTCCATATTACAGGCGTATTGCATCCCTTTCAGACATGTATATGGCTATTTTTAAGCCTGTATATATTGGCAAGCCTGACGATACTGTAATTGTATCAAAAGCTATTAAAAACATTGAATACGCACAAAACAAAGGACTAGACCTTAATAAAAACGGTGAAATCACCAAACTTGAGGCCAGTTATTTGGTTGTAAAACGCTACCAGCAAGGTCTTAACGACAGGGAGTAGTGTCATGTTTGATTGGAAAGAGATAAATGATGTAATAAATGGCTCACTTTTTGCGTTTATCGCTGGTCTTGGTGGTGCAGTTGCCTACCTGTCATCAATTTTCGGTAATCGCAAAAAGTTTGTTGTGGCCGACTTTTTGATTAAATCAGTTTCATCAGCGTTTGCTGGCCTCATTATTGGCTGGATTATGATTTATTATCAGTACCCTATAACCATTAGCTGTTCCGTTGCTGGTACAGCTGGTTATTTAGGTGCTGAATTTACCGTAAGCATCTTAAAACGCTTTTTTATAAATAAGTTTGCAACAGAGGTGGAAAATGATGACAATAAGTAACGTTGTGAAACAATTACCTTTAATCATTTCCAGTGTCGGCTGGATAGTGCTGTTTGGTACAGGGTATTATTTTGGCTGTAATACAACAGCTGATAAACTTCATATCGAACAGCAACAGGAAGCCATAAAGTATCAAACAAAAATAAACGACCTAGTTTCTATGGTTCGGTCACAAGAGCTGGCCAACCAGTCAAAAATCAATGAAATCGTGGCTGATTACGTGTCAAAAGAACAGGAAATAAAGGACGGTTATGAAAAGATTATCTCTGATTTGCGTAATGATGAGTACACTGTTAACGGGATGCTCAAGTGCGACACCAATACAACAACCAACACAAATTTGCCCTCAAGTAGCCGAAATACCTCCAACCTTATCTGTTTTACAAAAAGCGAATTATACAGAAAAATTGAAAGAAGTTTGGCTATCACCCAAGAGTGTGACAAAGCAGTAGAAGAACGAAATGCACTTATAAAACTATACAATCAACAATTTAACGCCGTGAATAAAAAAGAGGAATATCATGGAAAATGAAATTACGGTTAAACACACTGAGGTTTCCGAACGTGAACGGCAGTTGTTTGACGAGTTTTTAGAAGAATATTATAAAGATTATGACGCTGAACGAGCTTGTTTAAGATTAGGTGTTGAACCATCTGACTTAAACAAGGCGTTGCTATTCTTTTTTCAGTCTAACTATATTCAGAAGAAGCTGGCCGAAAACGCCGTTCTTGAAAAGCCTGATACCCAAGAAAAGGTTGATAAGGCGTTCGTATTCGTTGTAAACAAATTACGTGCTATTGCTGATAACGGGTCTAACAAGGAAAGATTAGAGGCGTGTAAGCAATTAGCTCTGCTTTACGGTCTGAACAAACCACTTGACATTAGAACAAATAATTCACTTACAAACGTTATTATGTCTCCTAGTCCTGTAAGTGATGCCGAATGGGAAGAACAGGCAAGTATGACTATGGAGGCAAATTACGATGGCGATTGATATTCAGTTCTTAGATTCTTTCGCTTGTATTGCTATCGGTATTTTGGTCGCTATTATTATACTGACTTTTGCCGATAATAACAATGATGATGAACAGAGATAACAAATAAATGAGTTTTAAACTACCCGATAATATAAACGTTGTTTGGCAACCACTAAAAGGCAGAGTGATTCAGGGTAAATACTGTATGAGTTCGCAAGAACTCGTGCTTACTTGCCCTTGCGATACCATTTTTATGTCATCATCCCGTGCATCGGGTAAAACAGAGGTGAGCCTGATTAAGTTTGCACTTCCTATTGGCAAAGGTTATGGTTCGTATTATCGTGGTGTGTATATTGATATGCACTATAAAGACTTGAACGATGTTATTGCCCGTTCAAAGCGTCTTTTCCCTATGATTTATGGTAATAAAGCACGATATTACAGTTCAAGAGGTGATGAACACTGGTCTTGGGACACAGGTGAGGAATTGTGGTTTAGACAAGGTGCAACCGATGAGGACTACAATTCTTTCCACGGTCAGGAATTTGCTGTTATATTGTATAACGAATTGTCAAAAAATCCTACACCTGATTTCTTTGACAAAATGCGTACAACAAACAGAACTTCATTCAATCCTTATGACCATCCGTACTGGATTGATGAACAATATTTTAATAAATATCACTTAGAAAAGAGAGTTCAACCTGACCACCCGTTCGCCAAAAAGATGTATTTACCGCCTTTAAGGCCGAAGATAATCATTACAACAAACCCTAGTGGTGCTGGAAAACAATGGGTGAAAGAGCGTTTTGTTGACCCAGCCCCAGCTGGCAAAATCGTAAAAACCGAGATTAAAGCCTATAATCCTCAAACTAAAAAAGATGAGATTATGGTTAAAACACAAGTTCATATATTTTCTTCATACAAAGAAAATACTCATCTTTCACCTGAATATGTGCTGGAACTTGAAAGTATTAAAGACCCTGAGCTTAGAAAGGCTTGGTTATACGGTGACTGGAACGCATCTTATGGTGATGGTATGTTTAACGATGTTTTCAGAAACGGCATACATGTTGTGCCTCGGTTTGCATTGCCACAAAGCTGGCCTATTTACAGAGCGTTCGACTGGGGTTGGTCAAAACCTTTTTCACAGCTTTGGCTTGCTGTTTCTGATGGCTCTGATATTACAATGCCATCAGGAAAAACCAAACGAACATTGAGAGGTGATATATTTATCATTAACGAGTATTACGGGTGTGTAAAGGGTAAGCCTAATACTGGTTTGTGTATGCTTGCTACCGAGGTCACAAAGAATATTATAGAACGTGAATTGGGATTTAATTATTCAAATAAAATAAGAGCAAGCATAGCCGATAGTGCTATATTCTCAAAAGAAGATGGTCACTGTATTGCCGATGAAATGCGTAAATCGGTGATTGTTGATGGGAAAAACTATTCAGGAATTAACTGGATTGGTGCAAATAAAAAGGCTGGTTCACGTTCAGTAGGCTGGAACTTGATTAAACAGCGTCTTAAAAACGCCGTTCCCGAAGTCGATGAAAAATCAGGTATTACCTTACCTAGAGAAAAGCCAGCATTGTTCGTATGTGATAATTGTCGTGATTTCTTGAGAACTTTTCCTAACTTGCCTAGGGATGAAAAGAAAGATTGCGATATTGATACCACGGCTGAGGATCATTCAGCTGACGCATTACGTTATGCCGTATCTTATTTGGATTGGGGCGATGCTAAGACCTCTACTTACGGTATGGCATAAAATGAGTTATAATAAACAAGAGTTTTATTTAGGAGAGCTTGTATGCTTGAATCAGAGAATTATGAATACACTTCTATGCGTCCTTATTGGGATAAGCTGAACGACCTGTATAGAGGTGAGGATTGTGTAAAAAAGGCTGGTATTAAATATTTACCGCCATCAACAGGTATGATTTTAGATGGTGTCGGCGAACTTGATACTGTCGGCGACCAAATTTATCGCTCATATCTCAAACGAGCTGATTATATAAACCATGTGAAGAATGGCGTAGACAGATACGTGGGGTTATGTCATCAGTCATCACCAACTATTCAATTACCACCTGAAATGGAGTATTTGAGAGATAAGGCTACAAAGGATGGGCAGTCTCTTGAATCTCTTTTGAGAATGATTAATACCGAACAGGTAAAATTAGGAAGATGTGGCTTATTTGTTGACCTTAATACCGATATAAATGGTTCTGAACCTTATATCGCTTTCTATGATGCGTTTAGCATTATAAACTGGAATAATAGTGATAATCCGTTCGGTACGTCTGACCTTAATATGCTTGTATTGCATGAGGTTGAACACGTTTGTACCAACTTCCAATGGTCTGATGAGGATAGATACAGAGTGTGTCTCTTGGGTGATGGCTCATACGTAAAACCTACCGATTACTATCGTCAGGGTGTTTTTCAGGCCGATACATTCCGAGAAGAAGAAATGTTTTATCCAAGTTATCTTGGAACAAAACTTAAAGAAATCCCGTTTGTGTTTATCAATGCTTGTGATTGTATATCCCGTCCTGATTTCCCACCATTAGATGATTTAGCAAACACCTCATTGTCAGCATACAGACTGTCCGCAGACTACAAACAGGCGTTGCACATGCAAGGCCAAGACACTCTTGTTATTAAGGGTAATCTGTTAAACGTGACTGAAACTGCACCATCAGACAACAGCAAAAACGCTTTAGAACAGGGCATCAGAACTGGTGCTGGTGCTGTATTAAACGTCGGGGCTGATGGAAATGCCGAGTTCATTGGCGTAAATGGTGACGGTATTCCTGAAATGCGTCAGGCTCTTGAAAACATGTACAATCGTTGTGAGGTTAAGAGTGGTAATCTGCTGACTAATGGTGCTACTTTTGAGTCAGGCGAAAGCCTTAAAACTCGTTTAACCGCCCAAACAGCAACACTTAATCAGATAGCTTTAACAGGTGCTTTTGGCTTGCAGAAAGCATTGAGAATTATCGCTCGCTGGATTGGTGCTGATGAAGAAAAAGTCGTGGTTCAACCTAATCTTGAATTTAGTGACTTTAGAAGTACAGGCGATGATTTGGTTAAAGTCGTTACAGCTATTAACCTTGGCTTCCCTATGTCTTTCAAGTCAGCATACGAGTATGCACAATCTAAGGGTTATGCTAAAGAGCCGTTTGATACTCAAATTGAAATGATTAAACAAGAAAAAGCCAGTGGACTTAGAGATTTGCTTATGCCACCTGAATTAAAGATGCAACAGTCTAACAGTGGCTTAAATCCTCTCAACGGTAACAATGCTGGTGGCTCATTAGCTAATAGCGTTGAAAAGAAAACCACAACAGCCAACAAGGATTTATCAAATGTCGAAAAAATCACTAAATAGCTTTTTGTGGTACAATATTCGTAATTCACAAAATAAATGAGGTTAATTATTATGTCATTCAAAGATCCTAATACTACATTGGTTATTGCCCCTATTGTCGACAATCTTAACTCTGTCGATGAAAAGTGGCGTGAACTTTATGCTGAAACTAACGATGGTAAGTACCAGTTACGTGCTGACATTGGCTTTCAGGCTGATTTTGAGAACACTCGTAAGGCTCTGCAAAACGAACGTGAAATCTCTAAAAATCTTCGCAAAGAAGTAAATGATTTTAAGTCAAAGTTAGATGCTTATGATGGCGTTGATGCAACAGCTGTCAAGGGTATGAAAACAGAGCTGGAAAATTTAAAGTCAACTGAAACAGACTTGAGCGTATTAAAGTCTAATAAGGCTGAACTGGAACTTAAACTTACACAGGCACAGGAACAGCTTACAGAACTCAAAAAGCTGAATGAACGTTTTGAAAAAGAACGTACTACTATGACTCTGAAAGAAAAGGCACGTAAGGCTTTAAAGGATCAGGGCATTTTAGATAGTGCTATGGACGATGGTCTGCTTTGGGCCGTTAATACTCTTGAAACAGCCGAAGATGGTAGCGTAAGAGTAAAAGACGGTAGTTCCGTTCCAGCTGGCATTAGCGTGGATAGCTGGGCAAGTCTTATGAAGAAGTCTAAGCCTTATCTGTTTGGTGGCTCTGTTGGTGGTGGTGCTAGTGGAAGTGCTTTAGGTACTACACCTATCGACAACTGGACTAATACTGGCCTCGATGGTGGTGTTAATATTACCAAACTCATGCTGGCTATCAGAGAAGATCCAAAAGCTGTTCGGGCAGTGGCTAAAGCTAAAGGTATCGACCTGTCTAAATATGCTTATATGATGCCAAAAGATGAATAATATAATCATCTAATATCACTGAAAGGCTGTCTAAATGATAGCCTTTTTCGTTATAGTGTATAATATTTAAGAACTCCTTTATTTGTGAATTTTTTGGGAGGTGGTAACACCTCCCTTTTTTATTTCAATACGCCCAAAAATTCGTAAAATTAAAAACTGTGTTATTATAATAATTGTCCTATCAACGTGATGTTTTTAGGTCAATCTTCGGTGCGTGATGCTAAGAATGATTAAATTTTAATATGTTCTATTTTTATTTTTGAATTTTTGGAGAATATTTATGGCTACTACTCGCCTTAGCGACCTCATTGTACCTGAGATTTTTGAACAATATGTCGCAGATGAAATCACTCGTAAAACCAACCTTATTCAGTCAGGTGTTGTTTCCCGTAATGGAAAGCTGGACGCACTTCTCAATGGTGGCGGTGCAACTTTTAACTTCCCATTCTATAACAACCTTTCTGATAGCGGTGAAACTATCGCAACTGATAATCCAGCTGATATTATCGTTCCTAACAAGAACTCTGCTAGTAATCTGATTGTTCCTAGATGCGTTCGTACTGCTTCTTGGGAAGTTGCCGACCTCGATGAACTCTTAACTGGTTCTGACCCAATGGCATTTATCGGCTCTCGTGTTGCTGACTATCGTTTAGGCCGTTTACAAGCTCAATTCCTTGCTGTTGTTAAGGGTATCTTTGCTAACAATGCTACTGCTGATGACGACTATCATGATCAGAATGACCAGCGTTTAGATATTTCAGGTGCTTCTTACTCTAAGGGTACTACTGACTTCTCTGTTAACGCCCTCATTGATGCTATCAGCCTCTTAGGTGATGCTCAAGATGGTTTTGGTATGATTATGGTTCACCCATTAGTATTTGCTAATATGCAAAAGCAAGACGTAATTGATACCCGTATTCCATCAACTGCTTCCGCACCTGTTTACTACTACAATGGCTATCAAATCATTCTGAACCAAGACTTACCTCATGCAAGTGGCGTATGC
>Ga0326513_10001771_pt1 | contig 16382 bp, 18 predicted proteins | sample 2_2465_0518_D_FD_203654 | JGI IMG/M metagenome (GOLD analysis project Ga0326513, IMG submission 203654) | Bovine rumen microbial communities from UC Davis, California, United States - 2_2465_0518 | ecosystem: Host-associated > Mammals > Digestive system > Stomach > Rumen | place: USA... | reverse complement strand
GGTTCAAAAAATACACAGCTCATATGTGTGAGGGGTGTGGTATGAAAGGAGGCAAAAATGGATGAAACTGATAATATGGAAAAAACAATGATGACAGAAAGGACAGTAAAGGAAATTGCTGAATATAATAGACAAATAACAACAGAAAAGAATAAATTAACTAAAATATTCGAAAAATGTGATAATAATATTAAAAAAATTGCAAATCCATTAATTGAAAATGCCTCTTATATGAAAGTAGAGCTAGCACATCTCAAAAAGTATAATATAAAAAATGGAATAAAAGAGTTTTACATGAATGGCAAAGGTCAATTTGGATATAAAGAATCTGTAGAGAGCAAAACTTATAATACTATGATGAAAAACTATTTAAGTGTAGCAAAGCAACTAAATGATATGCTCCCAAAAGGCGACAATTTTAATCCAAATGATGGATTTGAGGACTTTTAATGAATTACATTGAAGAATATTATCAATGGATTCAAGATAATCCAAATAAGGTTTGCCAAAAAGTTAAAAAAGTATACAAGAAACTTGTTGAGGATATAGAAAATCCCAAACAAGTTTCTTTTTATAATAAAACAACTGAAGAATTTGAAGTACATACATACGAATTTGATGAAGACAGAGGAAATAGACCAATTGAATTTATTGAAAGATATTGCAAACATTCTAAAGGAAAATGGGCGGGAAAGCCTGTTAAATTGGAATTGTTTCAAAAAGCTTTCATTCAGGCATTATATGGATTTGTAGACGTAGAAACTCGATTGAGGAAGTATAAAAAAGCAGCTTTTTTTGTAGCAAGAAAAAATGGAAAATCCACAATGGATGCAGGACTTGGAAATTATATGCTTACCAAAGATGGCGAAGGTGGAGCAGAAGTTTATTCTTTAGCCACAAAAAAAGACCAAGCTAAAATTGTTTGGGAAGAAGCTAAAAAGATGATTAGAAAATCTCCAGCTTTAAGAAAAAGATGCAGATGTCTAGTAACAGGAATCTATTATGATGATACAGAGTCCGTGTTTAAGGCATTGGCCAGCGACTCTAATTCATTAGATGGACCAAATGGTTCGTTTGTTATTGCAGATGAGGTACATGCATGGAAGGATCAAAACTTGCTTGATGTAATGGAAGATTCAATGTCTGCAAGAGAACAACCATTATTATTAGAAACGTCTACGATGGGGAAAATCAGAGAATCAGTTTTTGATAATGAATATGAATATTTTGAACAAGTTATAGATGGAACAATAGAAGATGAGACCGTATTAGCTGTAATATATGAATTGGATAGCCCAAAAGAATGGCAAGATGAAGAGGCTTGGTATAAAGCAAATCCAGGACTAGGTACAATAAAAAATATAAAGACACTAAGAGATAAAGTTAATGCAGCTAAAAATAGTCCAAATAAATTGGTTAATTTATTGTGTAAAGACTTTAATGTGAGACAAAATGACCAAGACAAATGGTTGACTTTTGATATTGCAAATAATGAAGAAAAATATAGTGTAGAAGAATTATTTGACACATATGCAGTTGGAGGAGCTGACTTATCAAGTACAACAGACTTAACATGTGCAACACTGTTAATTATGAAAAAAGGAAAGAAATATGTAGTTCAACAATATTTTATTCCAGCAGAAAGATTAGATTTTAAAATTAAAGATGATAAAATTCCTTATGATAAATGGGAAAAAAGAGGGCTAGTAACTATTTGTGAGGGAGCAAAGGTTAATTATTCAGACGTTACGCAATGGTTTCTTAAAATGTATAACGAATTTGACATTTCAACATTATGGATTGGGTATGATCCTTGGAATACACAATATTGGGTTGAAGAAATGAAAGAAAATGGATTTCAAATGTTAGAAGTAAGACAAGGAGCTAAGACAATGAGCAATCCAATGAAACAATTGGAAGCAGATTTAATAGAAAAAAATGTAAATTATAATAATAATCCAATATTAAAATGGTGTTTATGCAATACTTCAGTAAAAAGAGATGAAAATGATAATATAAGACCCGTAAAAGGACAAAAACAAAGAGCAAGAATAGATGGTACAGTAAGTTTAATAATAGCCTACTGTGTTTTATTTGAAAAAATGAATGATTATTTAGCTCTACAGGAGGAATAAGATGAAAGAAAAACGAAGCCTATTTAATATGGTTTTTGGCAATAAGAAGCAAAATGATTTTAAATTTAAAAATATTTTAAAATTATTAAGTGGTTATAGTGCTGTATATTCAAATATAAGTGATAATATTGATGAAAATATCATAGCTAAAGAATGTATAGATGCAATAGCAACACATGGTGCTAAAATGTTGCCGAAACATTATCAAGTAGAAAATGGTGTAAAAAGACATATTAATGGAGATATAAATTTTATTCTTGGAATTAAACCTAATAAATACATGACAGTTTATGATTTCCTATATAAGACATTAAGCCTTTTATACAGCCAAAATAATGAATATATATACATAGATATAGACCAAAAAGGATATTTGGTAGGACTATATCCACTAAATCCTTTATTTTGTCAGCTTATAGAGTATGAAAATGAAGTGTGGCTAAAATTTCAATTTTTAGATGGTAATGTCTATTATGCTAAATATGATAGAATTATACATCTTAAAAGATTTTTTACAAAGCATGATTTTTATGGTGATACAAATGATGTGTTAAAAAGCTCATTAGAAACCCAAATAGTTGCAGATGATGGAATAAAAAATGCAATAAAAATAAGCACATCATTAAGAGGAATCATAAAAGCTTCAAATGCAATGTTGAAAAATAAAGACTTAATAGAACTTAGAGATGATTTCGTAGAAAACATTTTATCAAGCACAAGTGGAATAGGAAGTTTAGATTCAAAGTTTGATTTTAAAGAAATAAATCTAAATCCTATAATATTAGATAAAGAACAACTAGCACAAGTTAATGGAAATATATATAAATATTTCAGAATTTCAGAGAAGATTTTGGACAGTAGCTTTAATGACGAAGAATGGAATGCATTTTACGAATCAGTTATTGAACCACTTGCAATACAAATGGAGCAGGCTTTTAGAAATGCAATATTTTCTGAAAAAGCAATAAAGGATGGTCACACAATAGAATTTTCTGTAAATCGTATAAAATATGCAAAAACAGAAACAAAAATAAAATTACTAAAAGAAGTTGGAGTGTTAGGAATAATTAAAGTTGATGAAGGTAGAGAAATATTAGACTTGCCAGCATTAGGTGGAGAAGAAGGAAACAAAAGACTTCAAACATTAAATGTAATAAATAGTAATTTAGCAGATAAATATCAAGGAGGTATAGATGATGGAGAAAGCGATTAAAGAATTAAGAGTAAGTGAATTAAGAGCATTAGATAATGAAGAAATGGTTGTTGAAGGCTATGCAGCAACTTTTGAAAATGTTACAGATATAGGAGCGTGGAAAGAAGTAATAGATAGAAATGCTTTTAATAACTGCAATATGCAAGATTGTGTATTTAAATATAACCATAATGATAGTTGCTTAATATTAGCAAGAACAAGAAATCAAAGTTTACAACTAATAGTAGATGATAGAGGATTAAAAATAAGAGCAAATTTAATTGACACAACTAATAATAAAGACATATATAAAATGATTAAAGCAAGGCTGTTAGATAAAATGAGTTTTGCGTTTACAGTAGCAAAGCAAGAATGGGATTATACAACAGATACAAGAAGAATATTAGAAATAGATAGATTATTTGATGTATCAGTAGTTGATGTACCTGCTTATGACTCAACTGAAATATATGCAAGAAGTAAAGAAGAATACCAAGAAGATAAAGAAAAGTATTTACGAGTCAAAAGGGAAAGACTCGAATTAGAATTAAGTTTATTAAGTTTATAATCTCAAACGAGAAGCGGTGGTAGAACTGCTTCTTTTTTAGTTGGTAGAAACTAAATAGAGTATTTATAAAAGCGGTGGTAGAACTGCTAAAAATCTAAAGGAAAGGAATTAAAAAAATGACTAAACAAGAATTTGAAAAAAGAAAAAATGAGCTAAAAGAAAAATTACAAAATGCAAAGGATGAAGAATTAGAGGAAATCAGAAGTGCTATTGAAGAATTAGAAAAAGCTGAAATAGTAGATGAACCAGAAGAAAAAACAGAAACTACTGAAGAAGTAGTAGAAGAAAAAGTAGATGAAAGAAGTTTACTAAAAGGCGCTGTAGAAAATCTTGAAAAAAGAGATTTTTCATCAGCAAAAGTAATCGAAAAACCAGAAAAAAACAAGGAGGAGAGAAAAATGGAAGAAGATAACAAAATAATTGGAAATGCTGCTAAAGAATTAAGAGCAGGAAACACAGTTAAGTTTTCTATGAAAAACAAAGAAGAAAGAAGTGTAACAGTATCTGGGGGAACATTATTAGTACCAGGTAGAACGAAAACACAAATAGCTGAGAGTTTTGATAGACCTTCAGCAATGGCTGATAAACTAAACATAGTTCCATTGAATGGAGGAGAGTCATATAGTGTAGCATTTGAAAAAGATGGTGGAGAAGGAGGATATACTGTTGAAGGTGGAAATTATACAGATATAGATCCAGAATTTGACCATGTATCTACAGGAAGAGCTAAAGTAACTGCTTATGCAGAGATTACAGAAGAAGTTGAAAAATTACCTGATGCAGATTATGTATCAAGAGTTGGAAAAGCAGTAGAAAAAGCTATAAAGAAAAAAATAGGAGCTCAAGCTGTTGCAGGTCCTGGAACTGATAATACTATTAGAGGTATCTACAATGCAGATACAAAGGTACTTGATGGTAATGGAGATATAGAAATTGCAACAATCGACCAAGATACATTAAATACTATAGTCTTTGGATTTGGTGGAGAAGAAGCTGTTGAAGACGAACAAACATTAATATTAAACAAAAAAGATTTAGAAGCATTCTCTAAAGTTAAAAACAATCATGGAGATTTTGTTTATAAAATAACAAAAGGAAAAGGAGAAGGAAGAATTTCATATTCTAATGGTGGAGCTGATGTTCCATATATTATAAATTCTGCTTGTACAGCATTATCTGATGCAAATACAACAGTAGGAGCAAAAACAATGATTTATGGCTCATTAACAGATTATGAATTTCCTGTATTCTCAGACATCGAAACAAAGATGAGTGAGGATTATAAATTTAAACAAGGAATGAAAGCATTTAAAGCATCTTGTATTGTTGGAGGAACAGTATCAAAATTCAATGGATTCTCAAGAATATTAAAAAAGACAGCAAGCGTTTAATAAAAGGAGGATAAAGACAAATGACATTTGAAGAACTAAAAAATTTACAAATATCAAATATAATTTCGAATACGAGTCAGTTTAAATCACTAGTCAAACAATGTTTGTCAATTGTATCAACAGCCACAGCAAAAGATGAAGAAATCGTAATGTGGATTAATGCTGGTATTTCAGACATGATAAGACAAGGTATTGATGTAGCAGGAAATATAACAGATGGACTAATACAAGGTGCAATAGTTATGTTTGTAAAAAGCAATTTTGGATTTGTAGAAGCCAAAGAAAAGGAATTAGCACAAAAGACTTATATTCAGTTATGTACTAATTTGTCTTTATCCCAAAAGTATTTATTGGAGGTGGATATAGATGCGTGATGTTAATTGCACATTATTATCTACCTCTATTCAATCTAATGACATAGGAGTAGAGAAAGAAATACAAACTCAAGTTGAATGCCCAATAATAAAAGTTGAAGATGTTTATGCAAATGAGTTTTATGAAGCTAATGAACAAGGTTATAAACCGAGTTTGAGATTAAGAATTTCAAATTTGAACTACGAGAATCAACCAGAATTGATTTATATGGGAAAGACATATACTATTATTCGTACACAAGAAATTACAGCAGATGAGATAATACTGATTTGTGAGAGGAAAGTAAAAAATGTCTAATAAAATTAAACCAGATGAATTAGAAAAAAGGGTTATGGATTATCTACAAAATTACAAAGAAGACATTGACGAAGAAGTAATGGAGACAGTTGACGAAGTAACAAAACAAGCGAGAGATGAGCTAAAACAAGTTAGCCCAAGAGGAAAAGGTTCGAGAGATAATCCTTATCATAAAGGATGGGCTATTAAGTTAAGCAAAAAAAGAACTGGAGTATATCATAAAGTAATTTGGAACAAGACAAATTACCAATTAACTCATTTGCTAGAGTTTGGACATGCAACCAGAAATGGTGGAAGAACTAGAGCAATACCTCATATAAGACCAATCGAAGAAAAGTATAATGTTAAATTTGTAGATAAATTAGACAATAAAATAAGGAGGAGTTCAAAATGACTTTGGCTGAATTAAAACAAAGGTGCGAAATTCAAGGATTTAAGTATGCTTATGGTAGATTTAAAAATCCAACAGAGCCACCACATTTAATAGCTATTTGTAGAGAAACAGACAACTTTATGGCAGACAACAGAGTTTACGATAAAGATACACCTATTCAATTAGATTACACTTATATAGACAAGGATGTAGAACAGCAAAATAAAATAGAAGATATTATTCTCGCAGACGTTGCGTGGAATAAAACAGAGGAAGTTTACTTATCAGACGAAAAAGTCTGGCAAGTAAGCTATTTTTTTGGAATTTAAGGAGGAATAAAAAATGAATAAAGTTTTATATGGAATTGAACAATGTCACATCGCAAAAATAACAGAAGAGAATGGACAAATTACATACGGAACACCTTTTGCAGTAGATGGTGCTGTTGGACTTAATTTTGATCCAGAAGGAGAAGAAACTCCATTTTATGCAGATAATGTTAAATACTATATAGCAAGTTCAAATCAAGGATATTCTGGAGATTTAGAACTTGCTATGACACCGGAACAATTTTTAACAGAAATATTAGGAAGAGCAAAAGATACAAATGGTGCAATATTCGAGAATGCAGATGATAAAACAGCAAGATTTGCACTAATGTTCCAGGGAAAAGGAGATAAAACAAATAGAAGATGGGTATTCTTTGATTGCACAGCAACAAGACCATCGCGTGAAAACAATACAAAAGAAGAATCTGTTGAAGTAGGAACAGAGACAATGTCAATTACGATGTCTCCAAGAACAAGTGATAAAGCAGTAATGGCATATATAGAACCAAATGAAGAGAATCAAGCTGTATATAATAAATTCTTTACAGAAGTATATTCAAAAGATGCAACAGCTAGTGTCTAGGAGGTAATTTATGAAAACAATAACAATTTGCGGAAAAGAGTATGAAATAAAATGTAATGCTTTTACTCATATTCAGTTTAAGAAGATTTTTAATCGTGGATTATTTGAGGATATTGATATTATAGATAAGTTTAATAAATTACAGGTTTTGTTAACTACACAAATATTAGAGCAAAATCCTAAAATACAAGATGATGAATTAATTAAACAATTATCTCGCTCAATGTTACCAAATATTGATGAGTATATAGATGCGGTAACTAGAATTGCATATATATGTATTTTTACAGCGAATGAGAAGATTGAAAATTATGAGGAATGGCTTAAGAATATACCAAAACTCAATACAAATGATTTATGGATTGCTGAGGTAACGGAATATGCCGTAAGTTGCTTTTGTTGACAATGAAGTAATAGAAGAAATGGAAAAAAAGGTTAGTTCGGGAGAAAACTCAAAAGAGCGATTTCCTGAACATTCTTTTTTATCAAGTTGCTTAAGAGTTGGATTAACAATGAACGATTTAGAAAAGATAACTTTTATTGATGCTATGAAAATATTGATTTCTTATTTGCCAGAAAAAGAAATCAAAAAGAGAGAAGCAACACAGGCAGACTGGGATAGACTTGCAGGAAGGAGATAAAGATGGCTGGTAATATAAAAGGAATAATAGTTGAAATTGGTGGAGATACATCAGGGTTACAGAATGCTCTAAAAAAAGTTAATTCTGCGTCATCTAGTTTGAGCAAAGAACTTAAGCGGAATTAATTCTTTGCTGAAATTAGATCCAAAGAATGTAGAACTTCTAAATCAAAAACAAACCGTTTTAAAAGAAAACATTCAACAAACTCAAGAAAAATTAGAGCAGTTGAAAAAAGCTCAAGACCTATACATAGAATCGGGTGGAGACTTAAATAGTCAAAAATATAGAAATTTACAAAGAGAGATTATTTCTACTCAAAATCAACTAAGCAAGCTAAAAGCTGAAGCGTCTAATTGGACAAAGGCTGGTAATGCTTTGGTACAGTTTGGGAATAAAATAAAAAATGTGTCCGAGAAGCTTGATAAATTAGGTACTACTTTAACAACAAAATTAACACTTCCAATAGTTGCGATGGCAGGAGCTACAGTCAAAAGCGCTTCAGATTTTGAAAGTGCATTTACAGGAGTAAAAAAGACAGTTGATGGTTCTCCAGAGGAATTAGAAAAAATAAAAAAAGGTATTAAGTCAATGGCTGAAGAATTACCATCAACTACAACAGATATTTCATCAGTAGCCGAAGCGGCTGGACAATTAGGAATAAAAGCAAAAGATATAGTACCTTTTACAAAGGTTATGATTAATCTTGGAAATTCTACTAATTTATCAGCAAATGAAGCAGCAACATCATTGGCTAGATTTGCAAATGTTACGAAAATGTCAGCTGATGATTATGATAAATTAGGATCTACAATAGTTGATTTAGGAAATAACTTTGCGACTACAGAAAAAGATATAACTGAAATGGGATTAAGGCTTTCTGGAGCTGGTACTCAAGTTGGATTAAGTCAATCACAAATTCTTAGCTTTGCAACTGCTTTAAGCTCTGTAGGTATAGAAGCAGAAATGGGAGGCAGTGCTTTTAGTAAATTAATGGTTAATATGGGAAATGCCGTAGAATTAGGAGGAAAAAAATTACCTACTGTTCTAAAAAAATCAGGTTATAGTTTACGTGAGTTACAACTTATGTCATCAAATAATTCTAAAAATTTTAAAAAACTTGCTGGAAATTTAGGACTAACAAGTACAGAATTAAATAGATTAATTAATAGTGGAGCAAGCTTACAGGGATTTGCAGAAGTAGCTGGTATGACTGCAGATGAGTTTTCTAAAAAGTGGAAAAAGGATGCAACAGGAGCAATAAGTGATTTTATTTCTGGATTAGCTAAAATGGATAAAAAAGGAGATAATGCTATTTCAAAACTTAGTGAACTTGGAATTACTGAAGTTAGATTACGTGATACTATTTTAAGAGCTACGAATGCAGAAAAATTATTTAATAATGCTCTTAAAACAGGTGAAAAGGCTTGGAAAGATAATACAGCACTATCTAAAGAAGCTAACCAAAGATATGCAACACTTGCGAGCAAAGTAGAAATTACAAAGAATAAATTAATAAATTTAGCAACTAATACAGGAGAAAAACTAACCCCAACAATAAAAGGGTTATTAGATAAGGTCAATAAATTAATAGATGGATTTGATGATTTAAGTGAAGAACAAGTTCAAACTATTGCTAAAATTGCACTTTTAGTTGCAACGGTTGGACCTGCTACAAAAGTTTTGGCTAGTTTTGGAAATGTAATAGGTGGAGGAATTGGGATAGCTGGTGATTTTGCGAAAGCTATGGGAAATGTTAATAGTGGTGTAGAAACAGCAGAAGGCCGTGTGGGTACGTTTATGACTGCTATAAAATTATTAAAAAATCCTGTGGTTTTAACTACTGCTGCCGTGACAGCTCTAGTTGCTGCCTTTGCGATTTATCAAAAAAATCATTATGATGAGATTACTTCAGTAGAAGGAGTTACAAAATCATTAAGAGAACAAAAAGCAAGTTGGGAAGATTTGAAAAAGGAAAGAGAAAACTCACTCAATCAAACATCAAGTGAAATTGTTAAAAATGAAAAATTAGCTAAAGAATTAGATCAAATTGTAGATAAAAACGGAAAAGTAAAAAAAGGATATGAATCAAGAGCAAGTTACATAGTTAAAGAACTGAAAGATTCTTTAGGAATAGAAATAAATCTAAATAATAATATTATAGAACAATATAAAAAAATAAAGGATAACATTCAAAAAGTTATAACTGTAAAAAAGGCTGAAGCTTTATTAAATGCCTATCAACCTGAATATACAGAAGCACTAAAGAATCATTCTAAAGCTACAGAAAACCTAGTAAAGTTAAGGGAAGAATACAATAATACGATAAAGAAAACAGTTGGAGCTAGTTATTCAGAAAAATTAGAATTAAGTCAAAGATTAGAAGCAATTACAAAGCAGATTGGAGAGGAAACTAGCCTAATTGAAGAATATGGCTATACGATTGAAAATTACGAAGATTTACAAACAAAAAGTGTTAAAGGTACTGCTGAAGAACTAGAAAAAGCAGTAAAAAAAATGAATACATCATGGGAGAGTGCTAAGAATAGTAATAAAAAAAGTTTGGCAGAACAATTGCTAAATGAAGCTAATTATGTCAAAGGAATAAAAGCTTCATTACAAGATGCAGAAAAAGCAAATTCAACATATCAACAAAAAATTCTTAAATTGGAAAAAGAAAAAGCACAAGAAAGATTAACTGAATTAAAAAAGAGCTTAACGGAACAAACATCAACGATTGAAGATATGTCTGAAGAAGAAAAAAAAGCATGGAAAGAACTAGCGGATGGAAATTTTGAAGTGTACAGAGATTCTTTATCACAAATGCCAAAAGAAACGAAAGAAAAAATTGAAAAAATAACTGGAGTTATAGCATTTGATACATCAGTAGAAAATGCAACAAAAGGATTAGCTACTGATGCCACGGAAAAATATGATAGATTTCTAAAACTTGATGAATATACGAAAAATAAAATACAAAAAACATCCACAGAAATTAATAATGATACAAAAGTAGAAAATAGTGCTAGAAATTTAGCAGTTAGTGCAAGTAAAGGATTTAACAATAATGTTAATGGAGAAAAATGGGGAAAAGATTTAGTTAAAAATGTTTCATCAGGAATGACAAATTCAAAATCACAACAAACTGTAGTTGGTGCAGCAACAAAAGTTGCTGGATGGATAAGTAATTACTTACATTTTTCATTACCAGAAAAAGGACCTCTTTCAGATTTTAATACATCAATGCCAGATATGATTAATTTAATGATCAGAGGCATTAAATCAAGCAAGCCAAAATTAAATAAATCACTTGACGAGATGGCAAGTGATATGAATAGTAGAATAAAATCATTAGAAATTTTTCAAGGGAGAATAGGAAATCAAGTTATTGATAGTGTAAAAACAATTTTTACAACTCCTCAGATTACTTTTAATGTTCAGAAAATGGATAAAGAAAATTTAAATGAATGTTTTGAATACATAAATAAAAAATTTGGAAGTTCATATTAAAGAATAATTTAAAATATCTTGATTATTCTGTTAAAAAATATTACACTTAAATAAAAAGGAGGAGGAAAAGATGGTAAGAGAATTTAAGCTTATAAACGAAAAAGGACAAGAATATTCATTAATGGACATAAAAGAACATTGCTTATTAACAGAACCATCTGGACTAGGTTATTCTTATGAATCAGAGTATGAGCAATTAGGAAATACTTTTATAACAAATATAAGAAGAATCGAACAAGGACAAATTGAAGGTCAAGTTAATTTTTTATATTATGATAATTATAAAGCATTAGTTGATTTTATAGAACAAGCGGAAAAACTAAAGCTGTCTTATAAAATTCCGTTAAATAATGGAGTCAAAGAATACTTTAAAGATATTCAAATTCAATCTTTAAGTAAGACAGAAATAAAATCAAATTCGGTAATTAGTGAGACAATCATTTTTGATTGTCTTTCTTTGTGGTATGAAGAAAATACAGCAATATATAAAATTGAACCTAAAGAAAATGAAATTAGATGGAATTTTAGGTGGGACTCACGTTTTGAAGATTATAGTTCAAGAAATCTAAATTATATAAACTATGGCCATGTAGAAGCTCCTATTATGGTAGAAATAGATGGACATGTAGTTAATCCAAGAATTGAGCTTTATATAGATGGACAATTATATCAAACAGTTCCATTTAACGTTGAAATCCAGGAGTATGAAAAATTATTATATGGATCAAAAGAGAATGAGTTTTATTTATATAAACAAAATACAGATGGAACTCTAACCAATTTATTTAATTTGGATGTGCTTAATTTTTATAACGACAATGTAATAAGAATACCAAAGAATAAAAGCTGTAGAATTGCATTAACTGCTGACAACGAAGTTTTGAACGCAAAATTAACAATTTTAACATACTATAAAGCTATTTAGGAGGTGCAATATGTGGGAATTGACAGTTAATTATAATGGGCAAAACTATACGGCAATATATAATGAACAAACAGGATTTTACGAATTGGAATTGACAGCACCTCAAATAGGTGGAGTGTATGAAACAGAGATTACATATACCGATATTTGGAATGAACAATATACAGATGAATTAGCAATTCAAATTTGGGCCAAACAAGAACTGAAAATTGAAAGAAGTAAAAACTTTATGTGGATTTTTAGTTATGATGATTTTTCAGTTGTAGACATTGTAGAAATATCTAACTTTGAATTAAACATAGATGAAGAAACTAATGCAAATTCAATAATTAGAGTTATGAAGAAAACTACAGCAAAGTCAAGAGATATAGTTGCAATTAAAAAGAACAATGAAGTTATTTATTGGGGAATAATCGATGAAATTCACAATGAAGATGGTCAAAAAGTATATGAATATACAACTAAGTATCTAACAAACTTATTTGATAGAAAAGTCAAACTAGAGAATCAAGATATAATTAAAACTACAGGAGTTGAAGATTTTATTGGACAAACTATAACAAAAAATTATATATCAAATTTAGACACGTTTATTAACTTAAGTTGGTTTGAACTATTAGTTGCAACGCATACACCAAAGCAATCATCTGTAACTAATGTAGAAAATGGTATATACAATTTACATACTTGGATTACAAACTGTACGCAAAACTATGATATTGTGTATAGTTTTTCTATTGTTAATAAAAAACTACGCATGACAATCGAAAATAAGACATTTTCTAAAGAATTAATAGATACTTTAGCACAGGCAATATCTAATTATACAGAAGTTTTTGAAACAGATGTAGTAAGCAAGGTAATTGTGCTATATGACAAAGTAAATGAAGTGGAAAATCCAGGAGAATATACTCTTTACTTATTAAACGATAGAACTACAACAACAGACATGACAAATCCTAACAGAGCAGATGGAAAAGTGGATATGGTTTATACAGAAAATTATGAAGATGCAAATCAAGAGGCATTAAACGTAATGAAAGCAAATTCTTATAATCACAATATTACATTTAATTTGTATGACAAGTATATAAGAGTAGGAACACCAATAGCAATAAAAACAAAAGAATCAAAAATATTTAATTCTTATATATCATCGATAAAAATCACACAATCAAAGTTTTATGAATATATGTGTGGCAATATAAGAATTAAATTCATTGATAAATTATTAAAAGAGAGGAGAAGTTAATATGTTAAAAGGACATGTTTTTTCACACCAATTATTTGAAAGTCAAATTTTTGCTTTATTTATAAATACCTTCTTAAATGGAGAGGACGGAATATCTAACAATTATAAAAATGGAATGGCTGTGTCATATAATGGTAGTGATGTAACGATATCAAGTGGAGCGGTATGTATTCAAGGAAGATTTTCAGAAGAAGATAGCTCTACGACTTTATCAGCAGGAACGGACAATGCTTATAATAAGTTGGTTATTGAAATTAATTTAGATGAGGAAAATACAGAAAGTGATTTTGCTCAAGGACATTATAAAATTGTAACGAGTACAACAGGATACCCAGCATTGACTCAAAACAATATTATAAAAAATAATGCAGGAATATATCAATATGAGTTGGCTAGATTTAGAACTTCTTCTAATGGTATTAGTGATTTCCAAGATAAACGTACTTTCCTAGATTTTAATAGCTTATATACAGAAATTCGAAATCATATAAGAGCAATAGACGATGAAGGAATATGGTTATTAAAAACAGGAGGAGAAATGACAGGACCTATTTCTATTCAAACAGGAAGCATTAATTCATTTATTCACAAAAGGAATATAAACAGCGAAACTTATAAAACAAGAGTAGGAACAGGGCAATATTATCAAGATGGTTCTGCAAGTATTGAATTAAGCAAGAATGATGAAGTACTAGGAAAACTTGAAGTAAGAGCTGATGGGAAAATTTATAATGGAAAGACAGGAGACAGTTTAGTAGAAAATACTACTTTTATGCAACATGTTTCTCAAAATGACACAGAGTTTTCAACTATTAATGGTAACATTAGGACTCTAGGTGACCAATACACAAACCTACTTGAACAATTTAATGCTCACGAAAGACAAAACGATGCAACATTTTCAGAAGTAAACTCGAGCATTTATAATATGAAAAATAGTATTCAAACATTAAGTAGCGAACAAACAATTGGAGCACATTCTAATGTTAGCAAATTATTAAATTATCCTTCAGGATTTTCAAAAGATAACAGTTATTTGTTATCCAAAATGTATTCTAATAATAATGGAACTTCTTGGAATGGTGTAGATCATACAACTTTCTTACAATTTGATGTTATTTTTAGAACGAATGGTATTGAACTAAATTTAACTAACAATACAGATACAAGTTATAAATTTAATACAAAAATAGCGATAATGAGAGTGTAGGTTTTTAATATGAATAAAATAATTGAAAAAGTAGTAGAGCCAAACAAAGTAACTGTTGGTTCTACTTTTTTATTAAAAATAAAGGCTATAAGATATGCAACATTTAATGAAGTGAAAGCAAAAAAGAATTTTAATGAAATTAAATTATATACATTTAATCAATTGAAAGGAGAATAAGATGGCAAACACAAATAAAGGATACTATTATCCAGGACAAAATGAATATGGAGATTCAGAAGCTGATGTTTTATTTCATATGAAAAAAATGGCAGAAAGTATGGATGATGTACTGGAAAGAGAAGAAGAACAAAGAGGTGAAGAGAAAGAAAACCTTCAAGAGCAAATTAGTCAAAACGCTGAAGATATTTCTGAAATAGAAGCGGAACAAATAATTCAAAATAACAAAATAAATAAAAATAAAACTGATATAGAAGCACTGCAACAAGAACAAGAAACCCAAGATGCTAATATACAAGAAGCCCAAGAAGACATAGCAACATTAAAAGCTGAAAACGCAGAACTAAAAGATGACTTAGAAGATGCTGAGGATAACCAATTAACAGCTCCAGCAAGTGGAGAAAGTATAGACTTAAGCAACAGTGCAAATGCAAAGATAAGAAATCCAAAGTTTACAGGTAAGAGTTGGCAAGAGGGAGAACCAACACCTGAAAGTCAACAACAAATTCATAGAACTGGAGATAACGTGAATTTAATGCCGTTTGAAAATCAAGATTTTACTGTAAAAGGAGTTAGATTTTATATTGAAAAAGGTACATTATATCTTGATGGAACAAGTATAGGAGAAATTCTTACAAATATAACCGAATTTAAAAATAATTTTGCATTTACTCTAAAAAAAGGTACTTATAATTTTTCAAGGCAAGACGATAATTCAACTCCAATTACAGTAGTTTTGAAGAAATATGACGATGATAGTAATATTATATCTCTAGTTAATGCAACAAACATTAATAAGTCATTTACATTAAATGAAGATACAAAGGTATATTTGGGATTATATATATATAATAAGACTTTCAATGAGGAACAATTTTCACTTAAACTAGAAAAAGGTACAAAATTAACCCCATGGTCACCTTATGGTTGTGGCAATATAAATGAGAAGGTACAAAACTTTAATATTTGGGATGAAGAATGGGAATTAGGATTAATCAACCCAACTACAGGAGAAACTCAAACCAGTTCGACTGTAATAAGAAGTAAAAATTTTATTCCTGTAAAGCCTTCTACTGATTATTACTTCAAAAATGGTACAGATAGGTTTTGGGTTTATGGATACGATATAAATAAAAATTATATAGGTTATGCTTTTGGAAGTAATTCAAGTGTTGCAAATGTGGCGAGAACAACTTTATCAAATTGTTATTACTTAAAATTCCAATGTAGAAGTGAGTATGGAACAACTTATAACAATGATATATGTATAAATGTATCAGATACTGCAAAGAATGGAACTTACATTCCTCACGCAGAACAAAATATAAGTTTTCCACTAGAAGAAGGGCAAATAGTAACTCAAAATGATTATATTGATGATGATGGAATACATCATGTGAAATGGAGTGAGGTTTTAGATGGAGTTA
>Ga0326513_10001770_pt1 | contig 16385 bp, 34 predicted proteins | sample 2_2465_0518_D_FD_203654 | JGI IMG/M metagenome (GOLD analysis project Ga0326513, IMG submission 203654) | Bovine rumen microbial communities from UC Davis, California, United States - 2_2465_0518 | ecosystem: Host-associated > Mammals > Digestive system > Stomach > Rumen | place: USA... | reverse complement strand
ATCGTGATTTTAGTGCGCTAAAGCGAAATTGTATCCCCGGGGGGCTAATTTTCGTACAATTCAGGCCTCCCACGCCTCCTCTTGTTGTCTCGCAATTTCACACAATTCACTGATTGGAATCTTTCCTGCCTCTGCCATCTCGTGATGATAGCTGCATAACGTGATCAGGTTCGTGTTTTCCATCGACAGTTCCTTATTTGCTGCGACTGGTATGATGTGATGTACCGAAACATCGTCCCACTGTAGCATCCTTTGCGCATTATATTTTCCTCTGAGGCAGATCTGGCAAAGGTAATTGTCTCGTTCTCTGATCTCTAAGCTCTTCTTTGTCCACTGCCATGATGATCGAAACAATGCTGCTTCTGTTTCAGCCTGCTGCCTGTTTCGCTTTGGCTTCTTTCCGCAATCATATCCCTTTGCGTGGATCCTGCCGCAGTATTGGCACGCCTTCAGCATATCCCGCCTCTCCTGCTGCCGGCCAGGCCGTCTCGGCTCTGTGCATTATAGATAATACTTCTTCTATCCTTTTCTCCCGATTTTACTATATCAATCCCTCTTTTCCGCTTCAATGGTATCATCAGGTACTATTCGGTACTATTTAGTACTTTTAGGTATTATTAAGTACTATTTGGTATCGTCTTTTTCTTCCTGGGGTTTCAGTACGGTCGGAGCAAGATGGGTCAGGGCTGCTGCATGCAGGGATTTTACCCGGCTGGGATGATAATTGATCCGGTCTGCAATCTCCTCCATACTCCGCTCTTTAAATCCATCCAGCTCGATATATCTCATCGACATGATATCAATCTCTGCTTGTGATGGAAGTTCGTGAATCGCTTCCACGATTTCCATGTACGTTTCAGCCATTCGCTTTTCAGCTCGCGCCAGCTTCTCCCGCATCGTCTCCCGTGCTGCGAACATGGATGAGAGATCGGATTCTGCCGATCCATGTGGCATTCCATCGTAGTTAATTGCTCCTACTGATTCCTGCGCTGATATCAGCTCTGCTGCCTCCTCTCGCATCCTGCGGGCGTAGAGTTTTGCATTCCGGTATCTCCGGAGCCAGGCCTTCACCTCCTCATTTTGTTTTTTGAGTTCTTCAACCTTCCTGCGTTCTTCCGGTTTCATCCTTCACCTCTGCAGCCTTCTCCGCCTCTTCCAGCAGTTTCTTCTCCTGGCGCTCGTAGTATGCGCATTGTCTCCGTGTCATAAGCAAATATCTCTTTGTCGGATAGCCGTCCTGGGCCGCAATCACACTTCCCAGTATTTTCATCCTGTCTTTGTCGATGCCCGCCTTTATCAGCTCCTCTGCCGCTTCAAGAGACCATGGGATTACAACAAGATTTTTGTCTCTGCTCAGCTGGTGATTGATTTCCGCTATCTTAAACACGCTGATCTGCTCCATTATTCCTCCTTCTCACAGTCTCCTGGTTTGCTCCCGACATTTATGTCGGCAGCTTATAGCGCAGCGTCCATGTGATTTTCTTCCGCTGTCATCTTTTCCCCGTGCTTCCGATCCCGCCCCGGTCCCGGTTACCCAGCCTTACGACTTCCCTCAGCTCGATCTCTGGCTGGTTTCTCTGGATCCGGAACTGGCAGATCCGGTCTCCTTTTCTGATCCTTGTGCTGCGGATCGCATATGCCGGGAACTTCCATACATCTCCGTCACCGTTGTAGCTGTTGTCGATCACGCCGAAGCTGTTGGCGCAGATGATTCCGAACTTAAACGGTGTGGAGCTCCTTGGCGCGATGATTGCCTCGTAGCCGGCCGGCAGCTCCATGGAGACTCCCAGGCTGATCAGGGCCAGGTTTCCTTTGCGCATCGACACCGTTTCCGCTGCGCGGAGGTCAATCCAGTCTCCTACGGGTATTCTCCGGATTCGTTCGATGTCCGAGTGGTATTTGATTTTGATGATTACTTTTTCCATTTTCTGATATCCTCTTTCCGGAAATATCTTATAGCTCTGCATGTCCTGCAAAAAACTCATAATCAGAGTGATCCCTGCTGCCTTCCGTCTTTTCCGCCGGCTTCAGCTTCTTCAGTGTGGTTCTCTGGCCGCACCAGGAGCACCGGACCTCAAAAACCGGAAAGCATGTGTCGTCGTCCTCTACCAGATGTCCGTATTTCTCGCAGACACTGTTGCTGTTCTTCCACGCGCAATCCCTGCATTCTTCCATCGGTTTCTCCCCCTCAGGTGCAAAATCGGAGCTCCGCAGGCCCCTGACTCAAAATCGGCAAAAAGGCCAAAAATAAAAAGTATTGTTGGTCTATATTACTATTGACACAATTTGTCAACCCATTGTCAAAAATCAGATTATTCTTGACAACTCGTGTCAATAGTCATACAGTACAAAAATCCGTTGCAATTTTTGTGAGGCCTGCGGCGCTGAGATTTTTACGTATTTTGTCGGCTAACGCCTGCTGTCACTGCTTTTCCGTGCTCTGCAGCTCGTCCATCCGCTCCTCGAAGGCTCTGGCCTTCCGCCTCAGGTCTTCTCTCAGCTCGTCGATCTCGCGCTGCCATTGTATGGAGCTGACCGCCCACAGGATCAGTTGGAGCGCTATGGTAACCAGCAGTATCAGTATTGTGATCGATGTCTTCATGTGTTACTCCTTTTAGCCATTCTTTGATCAATGTCATGCAGCCGGCCGCATTGAGCATACAGCCGGTCAGTATGAAGATTTTGAATACAAGATCCATTTTTTCGCTCTTCTGCCTGTCTCTGGCCAGTCCTTCGTCGCTTTGGCTCTGAATGTTATCCCGGTCTCGTACTCTACTTCCACATAGCCGTCGATCCTGATTTTCGATGATTTGATTCTGCTCTTTCTGAAAATCACTGGCATCCCTTTGTCGTCTTCCGTGCTTACAAAATCACTGTTATCCATTTGTCTCCCCTTTTACGATTCCCATACCTGTTTCCGATTGGTCCAGGGACCGAATACCGTTCCTGATCCGTAATGATGCGTCAAAGACCTTCTTTTGCGTATTGTCTCTTCCCTGGCATTTTTCATATCTTTTGACTCTTCCCATTCTTCCATGTATCTTATGATCGTATTCTTGTTTTTCACTTCCGGAAGCAATGGCCAGACGTCATGTACCGACAATCCTCTGTCAAAATATTGAAAAGCCTTTATTCTCCCCGGCGTTATCAGCGTGCTCTTGTTTCCAAATCGAAAAATCTTGTATTCTTTCGTCGCTTTCCTTATGTCTTCTTTGGATATGTAATGATCGCGCCCCATACGCGTTCTGCATCGCTGGCACAGATCGTTCAGATCGCAGATATATTCCTTTTCTATCAGTTCGAAGACGACGTCCTTAATCTCCTCCATGTCTTTGTCTCCTTCAGTAGGCAAGCCCTCCTACTCCCTTTTTGTTCCATGTGCGGTTATCGTAGATTTCGCGCCGGCCCGTGCTCCTGGAGCGTTCTTTGAAGACTCCTGCCTTTATGCAGTCTCCTGTGGCGCACGGTCTGATTTCTTTTTCGACCAATATGTAGTCGCAAGATCTAAAAGTTCTTGTCGCTGGCTCCAGGACTGCGTACTCGCATCTGCCGCATACGGTCTTGTGGAAATCCTCTATTTCTTTCTTGCTCATCCTGGCCCGCTTCTCTATGTGCTCTTTCAGCATCTCCGCTTTTGCTTTCTGGATCTCTGCCACCGTTTTCAAGTGATCGCGCCTCACCTTTCTGTGTTTTCAGATGTCGTATAAGATCGTTTTCGTTTTTCTACATATTTCACTGCGTATTCGAAGCACGCATAGTCCCCCTTCAAGCGCTTCATATCTTCCTCGGGTATCTTGTCTTCCATGTATTGCATCAAGCGAAGGACGTTTTTTCCTGCCGCCTTCATCTCGTCATATGTCATCTCTTCTGCTACCCATCATCTCTTTCGCCTGCTGCCTCCAGCCGGTTCTCAGTTCGGATCTCTAGCGGGCTTTGCCTTTCCAATTCTTGCAGGAATCCTGCTGCCTTACTTTCTTCCCGGTGATCGAGCAAAGCTGGCCCTTATACGTTGGACTGCAGCTTACGCAGTTTTTACAGATCTCCTTCATCACTCGCCTCCACTACCATATGCGCCAGGCCTGCGCATAAATTTACGGCTTTCGCGCCGATTTCCAGGGCCTTTATAATCTCCTTATTCGTGGCATCCAGCAGATACAGATCTTGATTGTCCTCATGTAGCTTCTTCAGCCTTACCAGAATGTCAATCGTTCTTTTCGGTTTCATTCTGTGCCCTCCTCTGCCATTTTCAGTTAGCTCCAGCGCTCCTGCTGCAAAGCTTGCCATTACGTCGTGTGCGGTTGTAAAAATCTGCGCGGCGTGAGCATCGTTCTTTTTCTTTGCGATTTCAGCCGCACCAGCCATAGCGTCAATGCTTTCAAGGATATCTTTGAGCTTAATCTCTCTCCTGGCCGTGTTCGTGTCATTATTACTCATAGTCATCCCCTCCTGCAGAAATCAGCGCCGTCAGCATCGCGCCAAGGACGGCACCACAAATTAGGCCTACGAAAAATAAGATCATAACTTTACTTCTCCCTTATTCCTTCCAGCTTTGTGCCACAATGCCTGCAGTAGTTGTCGAAGTTGTCCATATCGTAAGCATCCTTGAAATACCTTCCGCAATTAGGACATTGCAGCCCGCTGCCGACCGATATCCATTTTGTTCCATTTATCAGGCTTTTCGAGAGTCGGTCGCCAATCATTTGCTTTACTAAATCTGCAATCTTTACCGCTTCGATCGCTTCATCGATCGTAGCTGCATATTCCATTGGGTAATCCCACTCGACTTGTGACTGCATAAGTTTGAGGTTTTCGATAATTTCTTTCGCTGTCATTTCATCGCCTCATAAAACGGACAATTATATCTGACCTGCTCACCGGGATTCGGCGAATACTCGCAGGGCTTCCGTCCGCAGTTGTTACAGTTTCCAGATTCCTCGATTCTCCTGTACGCTATGAGCGTATCAAGAATATAGGCGATGCTGGCTATAGCTTCATCAAGTCTGGTCATTCTTCCACTCCTCAATCCCGCACACACCGTCAACAGAACCATACGCCTCGTCGAATTCTTCAGGCGTCATATCCATCATGAATTCCGCATAGAACTGCCGAAGGCATTTTTTACACAGGTGATATCCAGTATCTCCATCGGTGTATTTAATTCTTATTTCCGCATATGCGCCTTTATTACTTCGGCTGTCCGCGTACATGAGACTTCTGCATTTATCGCAACGAATCATACTGCTCATTCTTCCGCTCCTTCCTTGCTTTCATATCGGCCGCACGGCACATCATGGTTTTATCTCAAATGCTTTTCTGATCTCATCAATCTTAATCATCACATCTTCGCCAAACGGATCGTATTTATCACACTCTATTTTGCCGTATTCGGACGGCGGCTTCTTTTTGCATGTGAAATCAAAATCGCCGTCCATATCAAGCGACCATGCTTGCATGTTAAAGCAGTTTATGCACGGACGAGGTATGTTTTTTCTTTTCATTCTTTCATTCCTTCATCAGCGGACACCACTCAGGACGACCACTACGAAGCACGTAATTCATAATGTCTTTACTATCGCCCCGGTAGATCGTCTTTTCTTCGCATCCTCTTCCTCTTACGCAACAAACAGCTCTGATCCAGTAAAAGTCGTTGTGATTGTAAGTTATTTTCCGATACGGGCAGAGCGCACAGTTCTCAGGGAATGTCATGTCTCTGATATAGACCCCCACTCAATCACCACCTTCCGCTTCGATGCACCATCTCTTTTCAATAGCCCATTCCAGCATGGCGATTGCCATTGCTTTATCTTCACAATCCTCGACTTCATTGACACATTTTTTGACCTCGTCGGCGTCAAATAATCTGCCGTGTTTCTTCGGTAGTCCTACCAGTGGGCACCAGCTGGGTCTTTTGCTCTGATCTAGTGGTTTATATCCCTCCGAATGGCTCGTGCTGCGTTTTGCGACATTACACCACGATAGTGTCATGTGTCTTATTGAGCACTCGTCGCAGCATTTTGGCATCTGCATATCCGGAATATAGACTCCCACTTAAATACCACCTTTCTTCATTCTTTTTGTGCTACATTTCCAGATGGTAAATGCACTTTCTCTTTCCATGGCTTATCCTCCGATGGTTGAAATCCGTAGAGCTTATATTTCTGTTTCTCTCGCGAAACCGTCTTGTCTTTCATCGCCAGACAAGCGCTCTCATGAATGCATTTTGCATACCATTCTTTATATCTTTGAAAGTCGGCATAACTATTCTCTTCCACAAGCTTAAGGTCTGCGTGCTGGCAGCCTTCGCACATTCCGGTAAACCTTAATTCAATCATACAGCTATCGCCTCTTTCGTATCTTTCGCCTCAAAGGCAATCTGTGCATTTTCCGCCAGTTATTTGTTGGCAATTTCCCGTGCTCTAAAAAGTAAATCCAGTCTGCCGGTATTTCCCGCGTCATGCTGAATTCAAGATTGGCTTCATCGTTAAAAGGAAACGATGACTCGGCTATGATTTTATCCTCATCTATGGTAAGCTCTTTGATTTCGCCATAACGTATCCTTATCCCGTCCGGGGTTAAAATAATGGTATCTGCTATGTTTAAATCTTTTGGTGGCATATAGCTCCTTTCAAACTTACTCTGCCATCCTCAGCACTTGATCTCTCATCATGTCGAGCATTCGATTCAAATAGACCGGGCGTGGCATAAGCCTATTATCAATTACCATCTGTACAGTCAGCGGCTCTTCTAATCTGGTGCGGCTTCCGGCGCGGTCGATATAGTGTTCCAGCGTAAGACGGTATACTTCATAAGACCTCTGTTCTTCTTGCATTTCTTTCTCTGTTTCCATTTCGTCCTCCAAAAAAATCCGGCTGCTGCCTCATCCCTCATTCCGGCCCGTACACTTGTGGGGGATAGCTTCAGGTTATGCGCAATCACCATCATGCGTATCAGGGCATTTAACTGGCTTTTAGCCAAGCACCGGGATGACATCTCAATTATTTACCTCTGCCGAATACCGACTTCAGCAGCCACAGCGCTGCCCAGACACCGATTGACAGCTTCCACGAAAACGTAAATCCAAATGCCCAGCAGATGAGCTTTACGAGTCCGGCTGTGCCAAAGAAGCTGATGAGCAGCGCGGCAATGATGGCGATGATGTAGTATGCTTTATAATTCATTCCTTCACCTCAATTCACTACTGTCAATATCGTCTTTACTTTATCCTTGTAAGAAGTTGGCCCATCACATATTTTCTTTATTGCTTTCCGCTCTGATTTCATTTCTTTCATGACGCATAGCATATTTTCGTTCAAGATTTCGAGGGAACCGATTATGTCAGCCAATGCTTTATAGCCTTTTCCGCTGGCAATAATGTTATAAATTGCCTTGCTATATTCTTCGTCTGTCATCCCGGTATCACCCTATTCTCAAACTTCTTGTAGGCATCCAGATACCATTCCTCCTTGTCGCCGTTATAAGTCAACTCGTAGTACATGCCGTCATACAATGTGCTGCTGATAAGATATTTCCAGTTCTGCAATGCCTTTGCTTTCCATACCATGTATACCTCAAAGGCCGGTGCCGGATTAGGCTTGTCCAGATGTTCCAAAATGTACTGCCTTACAATATCTAATGCTTTATTGTCCATTTCATCACCTCACGTGCTCGTTGTCTTTGCTATACGCATAATTCCGCAGATCGTGCTTTAACTCTTTTTCCGCTTCAACCATCCTGTTGCCAGTGTTTTTGTCAATAACTGATATGCTCCAGGTTTCGTAAGCCAGCTGCGGGACATCGATTAAAAATCCTTTCATTCTTCCGTTTCTCCCAAAGTTTCAGCTTAACTCGAGTTAATTCAAGTTAATTCAATTGCTTTTTGCCGGTGTATAATTGCGCCGGCGCAAGTGCGATTATTGGTTGATTGCTGCGTTTTCGTTGTTCATCTCGATGATTACAGTGCCGTCTTTTGCAATCCGGATCTCGAATCCGTTTTGCTTTGCCCATTTCTCGACGACTGTTGCCAGCTTGCCGATGTGCACTTCATCTCTCAGATATGTGACCAGCTTTTCTGCGTTTATCAGCATATGCGTGTTCTTCTCCCTTTCCGGTTCTTGTCCTGCTGCCGCCCTTTGCTCAGGCTTCTAAGTAGTTTTTTCCGAATATCCTCATCCACTCGGCTCTTGTATGCGTTTCTTCAAAGGCCTGCTGCCCTGCCTGATGCAGGATATACGCTGTCGTTCCGTTCCGGTGTACAGCCATGGGACCGGTCTCGTGATGCTCCACGCACAGCCAGACCGTCAGGCCGTACTCTTCGGAGTGGATTCTATTCGGTCCTCCGAATACATGATGTCTGTGCAGTACGCCGTGTTTTCTGTTGTCGCCATTAAGCAGGCTGCACAGGTAGCAGGTTCCGTCCCTGGCATGCATGATACTGTCCGGATGCCGGATCTTCTTTTTCTTCTTCGGCTTCTTCGGGTATAAAAGTCCGTCTCCCATTTTTTTCATCCCCGCTCAAAAGTCATAAGACAATAGCCTTTCTCCAGTCCCTCTGCTCCGGAGAGAAGGTATTTCACTTTTCTTTTCGCCTGGTTCCCTGTGTATCTGCTTTCCTCGAAGCTCATCAGCTCCACCACGTCTCCGATCCTTACTCCCGCATCTGCCGTCAGGATGGAATCGGTGAGTCCCTGGTCGATCGCGTCATATATTGTTTTCTGGAGGCGTATCGTTCTCTTTGCGATTATTGTGCCGTAGGGTTCTTCGTGATCTCCATGCCCTCCGTCATCTTCGATCTGTATGTCCGGAGTCTCTGCTCCGCGCTCTTCATCTCCGTTCTCAGCTCCTTGATCTCGTATTCCCTCAGATGCCTCCGGTTCCTCACTGCTTCCCAGTACTTCTCCTGTTTCCTCTTCTTTGCTTTCCTGGCTTTCGCTTCCTTCTCCAGTCTGGTCAGGCGTTTCTCGATCGTGCCCAAATTCCCTATTATCGCTGCCAGTGCCTTCATGGTCAGGTTCCTGGATGACTTCAGTTCCTCCGTCCTCTCCACCGCTTCCGCTGACATCTTCTTCAGCTCCCTGGTCATCCTCTCCGTTTCCTTCAGCCGTTTCAGCATCGCCTTGTCCGTCCTTCTCTTCCTCTGCTGCGGTTTCTCCGTTTTCTTCCTGCTCATCTTCTCTTTCTCCCTCCGTGCTTCGAGCATTTTCTATCGCGGATCGTGCGTTCTCTTCGCGTTTTTGTGCGTTCTCCCACAGTTCTTTTGCGATCGGCCCGGCCATCTCCAGAAAGTCTTTGTAGGAAATCGTCTCTGGTTTTCCTCCGATCTTCTTCAGTTTTACGTCTGCCTCTGACATACTCATGAAGAAGGCTCCCTTGCGATACACCCTGCTGCCGGCCGGGTTCATGATCTCCCTGATCTCCTTTTCGGCCATGGAGTCTTCTCCATTGCTCGCCAGTGCTTTTACTACCTCAGGATCGCTCCGGAGGAAGTCCCGTAGGAAGGTACTCTGTTCGCCTTCCTCCTCCGGATCCTGGCGGTTGAACCTTACCAGTTCCCTCACAGCTTCTCTCGGGGTGTCCGGCGTTACCATCTGCATGTCCTCCTGCGGCAGCGCCAGCATTTCAGTTAGAACCGATTGTCTGTATCCGTCGTACTCTGGGAGGAGCTGCGGGGAATACCCCTCCACGGAGAATTTTCGGTTGATCGAGATCAGACGGGAGACGGTGCTTGCTCCCAGGCCGTATTCCTTTTCTGCAAATTCCGAAAGAGTCTGATATCCATCGGTCAAATAGAGTTTGTCGTCTTCGGCGCGTCTCAGATAATAGCCGACTCTGACAAAAGCATGCTTGACGTTGCTCAGTTCTCTCCGGATAGCTTCTTTCATTTCCGCCCACTCCGACAGAGTGATCTGATGGTTCTGTTCCAATGTTCTCTCCTTTCTGCATTTTTATGCGTTTTCTCTGACGGCCGTCTCATATAGTGTTTTCTCTATGAGTCTCCGGTTTTCCACAATATTTTCCGTGAATAAATATTCTTCCTGAGAAAACCGGCTTCGCATTTAATAAACGCTATGTGAGACGGTTCGTTGTTTCCTTCTGCAGTGCTGCATAAAAATTCATCAAAGCGCCTCGATCAGATCTGCTTCCAGCACATCCGCGAGAAGCTTCCCTGCCAGAGGGCCATGCCATACCTTTTCCCGCTTCTTTCTGAGCTCCTCGTATTCAATGATTCTGGCTTTCCTGCTGGTTTCCGCCAGAGCCTTGTCTTCTTCTGATATCCTCTGCCTGACCTCCTGCTGCCATGCGCGGATAAAAGGCTTCGTTGATTCTACTTCGTCCTTGTTCTGATTGTTTCCTGTGGTGCGCTGCTGCCGGATCGTCCCTCCGGGTTCGATCTCCAACGTGTACCATGGTTGATCTTTCTTCTCGGCTCTTCGCAGGAATACCAGGAATGTTTCCCTTCTCTGGATCCTTTCGAAGTATCTGTCCGTCGAGTCGATGCAATGTCCGAGGCATCTTCCTTCCCAGATGATCTGCTCGACGTTCTCCGGCACCACAATGGCATACTCTCTGTCTTCGTACGTGTATTTGTCCCGGATCTCTTTCAGCACTTCTTCTACTCCCGGGAATTTTTTGCAGATCTCTGCTGCCCTGGCCTGCATCTCCCGTGTCTGGCCGTTTCGTACACAGTCGTCATGAGCTGCTTTCAGGTCTTTCGGCTTGTAGAAAATCTCCGATGCGAGATTCAGTCCCTGCTTGCTCGCCATGTCGAGATAATCAGACCACTCTGAGATTACCGTCCTTGGCGCAGCATCCAGCAGCTTCGTCTGCTTTTTCAGGTAGTTCGTGAATTTTTCGGGAGATCTGACGTAGGACAGGCATTTCCATGTGCTCGATTCCGTCTTGTCTATTCCCTTTGCTTCGAGATACTCCAGGTTTTCCTGGGAAATCTTCGCGCCTATTGTCTTCTCGTATTGGAGCCAGCCAAGAGTGATAAAGCCCCCGTTCATTGCCTTCAGCCTTGCAAGTCTGGCCGGGTCCAGTCTCAGGACCTCCTGGTCCGTTGCTCCCTCTCCATTGATCAAGGATCTGTTAGTTCTCGGGCTGTGGTTTAGGATCTCCTGTACCAGCGTCCAGTAAGCTCCCTTGATCAGGTATTCTATGATTGTGCTCCCTGATATGATCAGCTCGTTTACGTTGAATTCAATTTTCCTATCCGTCAGGATCCGGATCCCTTTGTGGCGCATACCTTCGCTCCAGCAGTTTTCCTCCAGTTCCTTCAGGTTTCCGGGATAAAGATGTCCTTTGCTGTGCCGGTATGCGTTCCGGTTTGTGTCCCACCATCCGGCATCTGTGTTGTAGTAGCATACTCCCCAGGAGTGTTCCTCCGGGATCAGAATCCTGATTGTCTCAATAAGGCACAGCTGGCTGCTGCCGCCCGGCTCCCATATCCGGAAAGCATGCCAGACTCTCTCGATCCAGTCTCCGCCTCTCGGGCGTTCCTGCAGGAGGTAGATCGTTTCATCGGCGCTTCTGATTTCTTTCCCGGCTTTGACCCTGTGTACCTTCGCTCCGCATGACGGGCATGCTGTGGCAGGTTTTGGTTTTCCTTTTCTCCGGAATGATTTCCCGCAGGCCGTGCATGTATACTGCGTCGTCTTCGGCTTTTCTTCCGTGAAAAGGTATTCCCTCGGAAACACTTCCCTCCTTATCCATTCTTCGAAATCATCCGGGACAGGTGGTGTTTCTTCCTTCAGCATGTCTTCTATCCGTTCCTGTTTTCTTTTCTGCGCCATCTCGTATTTCCTGCTCTCCTGATTCGTTTCCCAGGTTTCCACGCTGTATCCGTCAAAGAATCTTTTGACTCTTTCTTCGTTTTCCACGCTTGCGTACTGCGCGTCAACGTCTCTGCTTCCGTACCAGCTCATACCAAATACAGATGTCTTCACGTCGGGCTGACCGCCGAGTGCTACGGAAATTGCATTTCTCAGTGCCAGGTTTCTTGTCTGGTCCCCGATCACGGCGAGGTGTCTTCCGGTTTTCCTGTCCGCGAAGTATCTGACGATCAGGCCTCTTTCGTTGTGGTGGATGTCGATCTCCAGGATATCTCTGCCTTCCGACATGATGATCTGCGATGATGCCAGTATGTCTTCACAGTCTCCGTACCGGTACTTGTGATATCCTCCTATGGTTCCACAGCCTTCTCTTATCATCCAGTTTGGCGGCTGGCACGGCGGCCATGAGAGCAGCTCTCTTTTTTTCATACCGCTCTCCCTTCAACGTCGTACCACGTCCCCGGCCGGAATCCTTCTCCTATCTTTGCGATCCACGCACTCTCTATCTCAGGTGTCTCTTTCTCTTCCCGGAGAATGCAGAGGATATCTCCCTCTTTCCCTCTTGCTCTCGGGTTCTTCCCTCTGCAGATTACAAAGTGATTGCTTCCCGCCTCTCCTGCTTCGATCGCTACCGCGTGGCTGTTTGGCAGCCTAGGATGATCCATGATGTATCCGCCTGCTGCCACCACGAAGGAAAGCAGGTCGAGTTCCTTTTTCAGCCGTATTCTGGTCGATGCTACCTTTGAATCGTCTCCGTCTTCATCGACCGTCCCGTCGATTTCGACAAGCCAGCAGGATGATGTATCCCAGTTGTGATAGTATGTCAGGCAGTCCAAAGGGTTCTTTGCGCTGTGGAATCCGTTTTGTCTGCAGTTTGACTCCTCTTCCTCGTACCATTTCCCTGGCTCGTACTGGAAGACTCCCCTTCCTCTGGTGCAGGTGAGGTCTTTGTTTAACATCTTGTATGATTCCTCCATTTACGCCTCCCAGTTTTCCGTCAGGTAATAGTTTCGAATCAGTTCCTTCACTTTTCGGGATCCCGGGAATCCCAGCTTCGTATACTGAAGCCAGCGCTCCTCTATCCCACATGTCTTTTTCAGGTCGATGCCTTTTTCCTTTGCGATTCTCTTTACTTCCGTGATAATCGGTCTGTCTACGGTTTTTGCTCCTGTCATGGACTCCAGGAGCAGGTAGGCGATACACTGGGTGAGGCTCTTCGACTTTCTGCGTACCGCTATGGCCATCTCCTCCGATTCCATGCATTCTGCCTCGATGTACGAGATCCAGTCTTCCAGGACTCCTTCCAGCACGGTCTCCTGTCTCTCGATCTCGATCTTTCCGACCGCTGCCTCCTGCGGATCTGCGAGGAGCTCCAGGTCTCCGCTTGTATAGAGCTCCGCTGCCTCTCCGAGTCCGTTTTCCTTTGCCAGGCGGATCACTGCTTCAGCGTCGCCTTTTTCCATCAAATCTTCCGCTTTTTTGTTGATCTCCTCCGCGGAGTCAAAGTTTCCGAATTCGTCAAACATGTTTCGTCTCCTTGTGCTGTGTGATGCCTCTTGTCACTCTCCATATCCCGTCATTGCTTTCCAGACGGCCCAGATCGTATCTGCGGCGTCCTTGTCCTTTTCTCCGACCTTCTCCAGGTCTGTTTCCATATATGCAAATGCCATCCGGTTTGACTGCCAGTAGATCCGGCCATTGTCATCTATGCAGGGCCCGAAGATCTCCTCTTCCTCGTCGCAGAGTTTACTGGATATCTTCTGACAGATCTCCTCGTTTACAACGATCGGCCGGTCCGGGTTCCCGTCATAGATTCTGTATGTCCCAAAGATCCCGCGTACTGTGATCAGCATGTCTTCCAGCTCCCTGGTTGTCCGCTTCTCGACTTCCTCATACAGATTCATCCGCATGGCCTCCGGAAAGGACTGCTGGTTCCCGTCCTCGGATGCCGAATAGCATTGCCCCTCGCGCGGCAGCTCTCCTGTCAGCTTTACTGTCTCTGCTTTGATTTCGTTCGGGCAGAAGGTTTTCAGGAGGATCACTGCCCATCCCGTTCCGGCCAGCGCCAGGTTTCCGAGGATGTTCGCCACATAGAGGTTTCCCGTTTTAAATGACTGTTTCATCAGGCCATGGATCGTTTGTGGTTTGGTGAACATATCAGCTCATCCCCTTTCTCTTCATCTCTGACAGCATCCAGCTGTGATACTCATGGTCTCCCGGATGCACCGTGATCTGATCCGGGCCGTTCAGGATCCTCTCCAGCTCCCTTTCGATTCGTTCCCAGGCCTCTGCGTTTTTCAGTGGTTCTCCTCCGGCTTTTCTGTATCCGTTTTCCTTCCATTCCTGCAGGTCCTGACTGATGGATGCGAGCACAAACCTGTTATGGCTGTGCAGGTGCAATACCACCTTCTTGTTGATTCTCATCATGGCCATGGCCATCATGTGAAGAATGGACATGTTGTATGTCTCCTCCAGCTTCTCCACTCCCGTCAGGGTGTCCGGCGGCTTTCCTCCCTGGTTTCTTGCTTCCAGGACGTATGCTGCCATCCTTCCGGTCTTTCTTGGCGCGGCGCTTGACGCCTCCACGTACAGGTGCACCTCTTGCGGCAATTTCTTTCCTCCTCTCTTCTGTCAGCAGGAGCACGTATCTCCGGTACGGGAATCCCAGGCTGTCCTCTCCTTCGAATACAGACTCCTTGTCCAGGATGTATCCTTTCGGCACCTTGATGTCCTCTTTCCATGTGTCCCATCTGACGATCTGCTTCTTTTCCTCTTTCGGCATAGCCAGGTTTCTCGATCTGGAGTATCCGTATTCCCTTTTTTCTTCTTTCTCTTCTCCTGACCGTTTGGCAAAATAGGATGCCAGCTTTCGGAATCCTCCCTCCGTATACATGAGGGTCGTGTGGACTCCTCCGTGTTCCTTCCTCCATGCTCTGGTCAGGATCAGGTCTGTGTCCGGGATCCGGTTGATGGCAAGGTGGATGTGCCACCCTCCCCTGCTCCCCTTTTCGATATTGGAGATCCACTTCAACTCATGTCCAGCCTTCCGGTATTCCCTCTTGATGATCCTCATGGTTTTCGCCATGTGCCCTTTGGCTTCCTTCATGTCCGCCGGACGATTCTCTTTCTGGTATGTCAGCGTCGCATAGTAGTCCCCCTCTCCGAAGTTATTCATGAGGAGCAGCTGGATCTTCTTTTCCCGGTTTCTCTGGTTGACCTTTTCCTTGCTCTCCGGAGTCGTCTTCTTCTTTGGACGCCTTCGTTCTCCTCTGGGGTAATCCCGTCTCGTGTGGTACTCCTCCACGTACCGCCCCCATCTCGTTTCGTACTTCCTTCTCCAGTACATGGATTCTCTCCCACGGTCATAAAAATAGTATGCTTATGGACTGCGAAGGGAGGATCTGAAGCCTCCCTCGTCCTTGACTTTGCTATGTCCGTGTGATATCCTATTCCCGTGCTGTGAGGGTGATGAAATCACTCGGTTTGAAGCCGCCGGGCTGTGTCCCGACGGCTTTTTTCTTTGGGTATAATTGCGCCGGCGCAATCGGATTTTTAGAGTACAATCGCGCTTCCGCCGTGATCTTTTGCGTTTTTCTCTGCCAGTAATTCCGCCTGTTTCCGATCCGTTCCTGCCGATTCCAGGTGTCCGTCTGTATATCGGATCAGCCACACCTGCGGCAGCGATTTCCTGACTAGCTTCTTTTCTTCTTCCATCCGATTTTTCTTCCACATGATGGGCAGTACCGGTTCCAATAGAGGACCTGCTTCCCGCAGGATGGGCAGAGGACCAGCCCTCCGCTCAGTCTCGGCTCCATTGCTGTGCCGAAGTGTTTGATCATCTCCGATGCCTGGTCTGCCAGCTGGCTGTAATCCCACAGTGCGCTGTCCAGGTCCTCTGGTGATCCTATCCCATGTCCTCGGCATACTTCCGCGTATCCCATTCCCTCTTCGTACTTAAACATTTCAGCCACACAGCCATCCGCCGCCGACGGCCATCATGCAGCGTCTTACAATCGTAATTATCTCTTCGGAGTAATAAACGCATCCCGAATAGTCGCAGCCGGCCGTCTGGCTTTCCTGCGGTGTGTATCCGCAGTCGTACGATTCTCCGTATCCGTAATCGTATCCGTTCTGATCATCGCAATAAGAGGTTTGCTGGATACCGCAGGATCCTCCCTGGCAGCTGTTGTAGACTCCGTTATCTCCGGAGCCATCCCAGCTGTATCCTCCGTAAACGCATTCGCCCAGCACGCTTCCATAGGCCCCGGTAGTGTTGTCGTAGATCAGGACACGGTCCGGGTTCTGCGGATCCACGCCGCACACCTCGATAGACTGGCCAGATCCCACCTGGCCAATGATATTCCCCTGGGAATCCCTTATGTTCGCCCAGTGGTCCATTGATGTTCCGCAAGCGCTGTATGATTCATACGATCCGGAGCATGAGCCATATGATGCTGTACCCGTCCCGCATGTGCACGCCCATGCTTCGCTTCCGCAATAGGAGCAATAGATGGGCTGGCGTACTTCCGAATATTCATCGTACTGATAACTCTCATT
>Ga0326513_10001769_pt1 | contig 16386 bp, 13 predicted proteins | sample 2_2465_0518_D_FD_203654 | JGI IMG/M metagenome (GOLD analysis project Ga0326513, IMG submission 203654) | Bovine rumen microbial communities from UC Davis, California, United States - 2_2465_0518 | ecosystem: Host-associated > Mammals > Digestive system > Stomach > Rumen | place: USA... | reverse complement strand
CTTTCTCTGAATTTCAACACTTCTATTAAAGCATATTGTGGCTGGGAGTGCAAGTCCTTTGCACTCTCTTTTTTATTTTTTCTTTCCTCTTGCCAACGAAAATTTTACACTTACATTATAGCACAGCATGTTCACGCTTGTCAACCAGATGTCACAAGGTCTGTATTCTGAATTCAGCAACAGCGCATCATCAAAATAATGATTCTATCAATAAAAATGTCACAGCACTTCTGATTATAAATAAATCATAAGTGCTGTGACTACTTTTTTATTCTATCTGACTGCTCAGGAACTGTGCCGCCGCATTGACAAGACTCTTCTGTGATTCTGAAATTTTATTATTTTTTCCGTTATTCAGAAATGCAACTGCTCCGGTCACATCTCCGGAAGACAAGATCGGCAGACACGCAAGCGAACTCTGCTCCACACCTTCGACCGCATAGAATTGTCTGTTATCATCTTCAGCAAAATACTGTTTTCGATTTTCCATCAGTTCTTCCAGTTCGGGAGAGACTCTGCGTTCCTGAAATTCCTTTTTTGTCACACCTGATGTTGCTACGACATGATCTCTGTCAAATACAACCACCGGACAACCTGCTAATTTATACATAATATCCGCTACCTGTGAGGCATTATGCCCCATTTCTCCGATGACAGAATATTTTTTGAAAATCACTTCCCCGTCACTGCTGGTATAAATCTCTAACGGGTCGCCGTCATTGATAACATTGACACTAAGAATATCATCCTTACTGGTTCTGATTCGGGTGATTGGCGATGTATTTTCTGAGTTCTTAGTGCCTTGCTTAAAATTTACAGAAGTCTCCTCTGTCTGGAGTTCTTCCGGAATGCCTGTTCTTAACAGTTCATCAATATCAGGCTTTAACTGAATATCTATATGGTCGGTATAAATCATAATCTTATCGACAATAAAATCAATGTCCGCTTTGGAGAGTGATTCTTTATTTAAGATATTGTCAAAAACTTCTATCACAGTTTTTGCTGTTCGGTTCAGGCTTACTACCATGTTATGCTTTTCTGATGCAAGCTGAATCTGATTTTTAAGCCCTTCAATCCTAAGTGTTAATTCGTCAATTTGTTCTTGATGGAGTTCCTCGAGTATGTCCTCACGTTCGGGATGTTTTGCCAAATCTTTGACGTGCTGACGGTTTAACAGTTTGATTTCTGTCTTGACATCTTCGATTTGCTGTTCTAACATCTTGATAACGTCTTTACTGGAGGAGGTTTCTTTCTGTTCTTTGTCAATGGATTCCTGCAACTGTTCAAGCATGGATTCTGAATTATCTTTCACTTTCCGGATATAGCTTTTCAGAATCTCGTCAAGCATATCGACTCTTGTATGATGAGAAGTGCATTTGCTCAATCCGAATTTGTGATACATCCCGCATCGATATGCCTGTGCTAAATCTCCACGGCTCATGGAAAACATCGGACTGCCACAATCTCCGCAGAAGATATGTCCTGAATAGACATTATCATATTTTTTGACACCTCTGTAATTGGAGGTGCTTCTTGTTTTCATCTGCTCCTGCACGTTGGCGAACAGTTTATAATCTACTATCGGAGTGTGATTATTTTCAAATACAAGATGCTCTGTTTCCTGTAGCTTCATATCACCACCGTTGATTTTCTTACGACGATACTTCCTCTGCCGAAGCGTTCCAATGTAGAAATCATTCGTCAGAATATGACTGATAGATACAATGCTCCATTCCTCACGGGACTGGACTTTGTATTCTTCTCCGTTTTCTTCACGACGGATTCGCTCCGCTGTTCTCGGTGTAGGAATATGTTTTTCTGTCAGATGCCGTGCAATCTTCTTGTAGCCCCAGCCCTCACTATAAAGCTGAAATATTTCTCTCACGACTGCCGCCGCTGGTTCATCAATGATGAATTTCATCGCCTTACTGTTCGTCATAATGTACCCGTAAGGAACGGCACAAATCCATTTTCCTTCTTCCTGCCGATGCTTGATAACTGTCTTGACTTTCTTGGAAGTATCTGTCACAGGCATTTCATTTATCAGAAAGCGGAACTGAATCGCTGTCCAGTCATCAGAAGTCGGATAATCTATTCCGTCACCAATCGAAATGATTCTCATGCCAATATCTCTTAAATCTTCCAGTTCAACAAGTCCCTTGCTGGTTCTTCTTGAAAATCTGGAAAAATCTTTCACAATCAGAATATCATACTCTTTCCGGAATATCTTCTTCCGAAGTGCCTGATAACCTTCTCTCTGCTCGAATGTGTAGCCGGAACGGTCACGGTCTTCATAGAAATCAAGTGTTGATTCCGGGAATAATCTGCTGACATAATCCGCAATAATAGCTTTCTGATTCTCAATAGAAGTATTATCCTTGTCGAGTTCTTCATCTACAGAGATGCGACAGTATCCGGCGATTTTTAATTCACTGCTCATAAAATTCTCCTTTCTATCAATGTTGATTGAAATTGATTATATTTTCCATATCATCATTGTATCATACTACATGTGAAAAGTCAATGGTCAATCTGCACTAAAATCATGTTCCGGATATGTATAGAGTGCAGAAAATTTTTCTGCACTCTGTTTGTTCTTAAAGATTCATAGTTAGCAGGTTTTCAGTACAATCGAGCAGGTCATCTTCGCCAGAGAGTAAGAAGGCAACTTTGCACTTCTTGCCGGCATGTTTCTTTTCAAGAATGAGCCGTGCCAGTTCCTTTCGGTCATATTCCTGCTGTTCTTCTTTTGTCATCCACACTTCAATAAAGCCCTTTTCCTGTCTGTCGTAAATCTCCAAATCGACCAACCCCTTTTCATATATTTTTTGAAACAGTTCACTCCTTTCGATAGTATGGTTCAGAATTTTCATGAATATCACATGTCAGAAAATTCTTTTCTAGTTCTGAGAATCAGTTCATCAAGATTGATTTTTCCTCTCGTTCTGCGGACATTGTTCACAGCATCTTTGCGGATTCGTTCGAGTTCTTTTTCGTTTACATGCAGACTGTCCGCCAACAATGCTATCAGCATTTCAACTTCTACAGCGTATCGGAACAGCCCTTTTGAAATTTTTGTGATGCCGTCATCACTTGCTTGAGCGATACATTCAGCGAGTTCCGGCACGAGAACTTCTGATTTTTCAGAAATATTTCTTGTCGCAAGGAACAGTTTCAAAGCGGATTCAATCAGTTCAGAACGATTTTCAAATTCGCTTTCTGGTAGATATTTATCACATTCTTTGAGCAAATCCTTGCTGATACTGATTCCTGTTCTGATTTTTTCATTGCTCATTTTCATCAACTTCGCTGAAATTTGACAGCATCTTCATGACGGATTACCCCATTGATTTTCCGTACTTCATTCACACACATAGCTCGGAGCTGATGAAGTGTTTCATCATCAATTTGACAAGATGCCGCCTGCATGTGTGTGGCTGCTCCGACTTCAACTGCCAGTTTGAACAGATTCCGGCTGATTCTTTCTTCTGAACCTTTCACGATTGCATCTACCACAGAGGTCAGGACAGACGGCATATAATTTTCCGAACACGCTGAATCACAGTCCAGATAGCCTGTATAGAATTTTACAGCTTTCTCGATATACTCACTGGCGGATTTGCAGTTATCCTGTTCCATGTGTGATGCAATCATTGCTTTTGTCTCCGGATAGAGCCAGACTGCATTTCTTTCCTTTTTGCTCATAAATATCGCCCTCCTTTTTTGTAACACGCTTTTGATTGTGCCGATTTGCTGAAATCGGCTTGGTTTCGGTAGTTAGGTGACTGTATTTGTAACATCTGGATTTCTTACAGCCACCTGAATACAATCTCAAATAATGCCTGTATGCGGTCGGCTTTGCCGGCCGCTGTGACTGCGGCGGTAACGTCGCTTTAACCTGCAACTCTCTATTCGCTATGATTTTCCTTGATTTTAAGCTATTTTCAATAGCCTGAATCTTCTCTTACTGATTATCCGGCTCACAAATCGCTCACGTTGGCTTGTGTGCCGTTTATCGACGTGTTAACGGATTACTATGCTTTTTTCTGAACAGGCGGCACAAAACGCCGATATGAGCCTGTGTATTAAAGATTCATTTTCGACTTATCCAGTACAATAACATTCATTGATTTTCCTCCGTTATCACGGATAGTCGTTGTATTTCTGTTGTTGTACCGGATGAGAATTTTTTCATCTGCGAGCTGTCGGAGCAGTTGATTTTTTGAAATTGTAAAGTGTTCACCTTGTTCGGTACACAGTTTTCTGACTTCGGAATGTACTGCATCAGCAAGAAGATAAAACTTTAAAGAATCTTCCATGCCGATATAGCCTTTGCCTCTTGTCATGCTCTGGGTATTTCTATCATCAACATAGCATCTGCCACTGTCGAGAAGTGTTTTCAGTTTCTGAATGAACTTAGCAGTCGGATTTTCATTCTCTGTGATTTCAGAAGTTTCAGAAATATTTTTTATCAGAATTTCATCCAGTCTGGATTTATACTTCTCGGCTGTATCATTGTTCAAGACAGTCTTATCAGAAAGAAACAGGAGCAGAAATTCAAATCCAATTTTGATATGTGCAAGCATTTCCGGTACACGATTGTGAAAGGAAATATTTTCTTGTATCAGTCTGTTCTGAAACTCATTCCTGTTTTCAAGGAACTTATTCTTCAACAGGAACAGGAAACCATTCTCATCACAGAGCATTTTTTCTTTCAGCCAGTCTGTATAGGCTTTCATCATTCCGGAGAGAGTTCCGCTTTCCGCAAGCGAAGCATATTTTTCAAATTCCTTGAAATTCATATCATGCTCTTTCAGTTCCAGAGTGAAATATCTTGCACAGCCGGAAACGGAAATCTCCGGTGTGTATTCTGCTGTGATAATGGCATTGCCTGTCGGCGGTCTGCTTGTTTGAAGTTCTGCTTTGGTGTTGAGTCTTGCCCTGCCGATTCTGTCTCCATAATATCTTGACAGATTCTGAGCAATGTCTTTCATGTTCTGTTCCTGATAACTGCCGCTTGGATGAAAGTCATCGATACAGGTCAGCACATCTTTCAGATAATAGATATTCGCAAGAATACTGTTCGCTGTGTCGTGGAATGACATCGGCAAATCAGCGGAGTGAAATGTTCCAAAGAACGACAGAAGCCATGCAGCGAGTGTAGACTTACCATATCCGGAACGTCCGACCAATGCTGTAATGAACTTCGGTTCACATCCTGCTGATTTCAGAAAGTGATTCAGCGGAGTGAGAAACACCATCGAAAGCATCGGATACAGAACATGTTTCGGAACGAATCCTTTCTCCAACAAGTCAGCAAGATATATCAGATTCACATCATCACACGCTTTTGAAAAATGATAATTTTTCAGCTTGCCTGTCAGCTCAACAGAAAAATTGTTGTTCTCGCATGGCAGAAGATAAAAATATTTGTTTCCGATTCTGTGCCAGCCCGTCTGGAGATAGACTGTTTCTCTTTTTACATTCTCTTTTGTGTTCATGATGGCATGACAGATTTTATTCTGTACGTTGTGCTTCGGCTGAGGCGCACCGAGTGAACCCCATTTGGCAAGCATCCACTTTGCAGCTGTCATTTCTTCAGCTGTTACAGTAACCTCCGGCAACTGTATTCCCGATGAATGGACTGCACTCACACGAAACAGCTTTTTTGCTTCTGTACCATCATCTTTGGTGATTTCAGCTTTCAGTACCGGAACAAAGTCAGCAAGTTTCACATGCTGTACACCATGTCTGGTCATGACTTCTTCGCAGAGACAGCCGTATTCTGCAAGATAAGGCCGATGATAGATACTTTCATTGACAGAATAAATTTCATTTTCCGTCATAAGGCAACACCTCCGTTTTTGATTCTCTCTCCTATGAAATCCGCCAAACTACCAAACGCAACTCCAGAACGACATAATACACACATTCTGCAATGATTGATGTGCCAAACAGTTTTCGCACAAAGAACAGACAATCAACAGACAGACTATATCAAGTATTCAAGCCGTATCTGGGCTCTTGTTTTCTTGTTCGGCAAATTTTTCATAAGAGACAAGAACTGTTCATCAACAATTTTGAATGAAGCAGATTAAAAATTCTTTCCGGAAAGTAATTTTTATTTTATCACTGCACTTGACATTTGTCAATAGAAAATGTATACTATCTCTATAGACTAAACTCGATTCTCTACTGAAAGGATTTCTGAACATGGGCATTTTAGGTAAAGACTTATTTGATATGGATTATGCATTTCTCCGGTTTACGGTATTATTCTCCAACGATGTGATAGAAATTGAAGAACACAGCTATCTGCATGGGGAACTTTTGACTGATTTTCTGAATCTGGATATTTCAGAAATGGAATTATTAATAAAAAAGCTCCGCTCTCTATACGAGAACGGAGAAGAAGAACAATATGCTGCTGTTGAAAAGGAATTGTCAGACTGGATTTTTACAATTCCGCTGTATCGTGACAATGATTACCGCAGAAACTGGCTGGAAGCCAAATCAGAAATGGATACATTTGCAAACTTTGAGGACTATGAACAGCTTTATTCTGATTTAAAAATGCTCGAACGGTATCGCTGGTTCTTGAAAGAAGTATTCCGCAACACTACCTGGAAAGTGGATACTAACAAGTATGCATCACTTGTACTGAATAACGGCATGGACGCATTTACAAGAGGTGTTTCTCTGAGTGCAAATCCTTATCGTGACCCTGTAGATGTTAATATACAGTATGAAATCATGCAGTCACAGGACAGAAAAATCCGTATCTACGAGAAGATGATTTTTGAAAATCTGCTTGATTTCTTCTATGTTGACTTGTTTAAAGCTATCATGAAGAATCATTGTCCGAAATCATGTAAACTGTGCGGAAAGTATTTTCTTCAGGATTCCGGACTTGCCTTTGAATATTGTCAGAACATCGCACCCAGCGAAACAGAAAAGACCTGTCGTGATATAGGTGCAAAGCGGAGTTTCAAGGATAAGGCAAAGAATAATCCGGTATGGGAGATTCATCAGAGAGCATACAAGAAATATTATGCCCGTAAGCACAAGGGCAAAATGACAGATTCAGAGTTTGCACAATGGGTTCTCGAAGCAGAACAGCTTCGTGATGAAATGCTGGAACGCTATGAAAGAAATAACAGTATAGACTTAGACGAGTATCGCAGAACTCTGAACAGCAAATAATACTCCTAATAAATTAATCTGATATTTTGTATAATAAAAAATACAGCCATGCAGAAAAAATTTCTGTATGGCTGTATTTGAATCAGAAATTAGCACATTATTTCTTGACACTTATTGAACTATAATTTCAGCAGTTAGTTTTTCTTTGATTTTCTCAACAACTCTCTCTGGAGCAAGTACTTGAACTGCTGTTCCAAACGACATAATTCCATCAATAATTTCATTTTCGTCAAAATTATAATAACTTAAAGAAATTTTAATTTTATCATCAGCAATGCGTTCCGTTTTTTTGTGATACATGGAAAACATTAAGTTAATCCGTTCAATTGCACTGTTCCTGTCGGTTATTATCATGACAATGGGGTGCAGTTCTTTTTTTTGTTCCATCATATTCATGACAGTCTGATATTCTTCATCAGAAATTTTGTCCAGCAGCTGAATATCAGATATTCTTGAAATATTCGCTTTAAATGGACGTTTTCCTGTTTGATTCCAGAGAGAAAGCCAGAAACAACGCATTATCACAGAATATTCAATTTTAAATGGGATTCTTTCTTTATTCAGGATTTCATTACCTTGTGCATCGACATTGACAAAGTTTATTTTTCGGTGTTCCTGCACTGCCTGCATCAGCAGACGGAAATTTTTTATATATGCTTCATCAAATTCCAGTTCTTTAGAAACTCCTGTAAAATCAATCATCCTGCTGAAATCCATTTCCGGCACATCAGAAAGCTTCTGTAAAATTTCCTGTATCACAGGTAAATCCAGAAACAGCAGTGCATATGGACTTTTTAAAATATTTTTCAGATATATTTTTTCCTGTAATGTCATCGGAAGAAGAATACTTTCTTCCGGAATTTTTCTGAAATATTTTTTTCTTTCTTCGACAAGAATATTATTTTTACAAGCCTCCTCAATCAAAGAATTAATCATTTCATCACTGTATGGAGAATCTTCGGTTACAATCTTCTTGATACGGTCTATCATTCCATAACATGAAATACTTTCATTTGCTTTCAAACTGTTCAGAACAATAATAAATGCAGTTAAATGCCGATTGTGATACTGATTCATCAGTTCAGTTTCCGTCAATGCCATACATAGCCCTCCATTCTTTCAGTTCCTGTTCCAGTTCTTCGGCAGTGCTGTCAGATGTATTTGTAAGACGGACTTTTCCAAGATTCTTTCTAAGCCAAGGCTTCATCTCTGTCAGAGAATTCACTTCAATATGTATTTTATCGTGAAGTTCGTCCTCCGGTTCGGGAGTCGCTTCGGGAAAATGTTTCTGAATTTCATAATAAAAATTTTTTTTATAAATTAAAGTTCCTGTCTGAAGTTTCTTTTTCAGGGAACATGTTCCTGTAAAACTCTTATCAAACAAATCATGATAGATTCTGTCCGCTTCTTCTTCTGCTATGAGAGTAAGCGGAATTTCTTTTTTCTTCTTTTCTATGGTAATTTCTAAAATATTCCCTAAGCGATAGAGAATTCCGCCGTTTCTGCCGTTTCCCAGAATGATACAGAATACATATCGTCTGCCGTCCGTTTCATTGATAATGATTTTATGAGGCTGTAAATGCTGATATAATATGCCCTTGTAATGCAGACTAATGGTTTTCTTTTCATGAATCGCTGTCAGCAGTTTCCAGAGTTTTTCGTCTTCCAGAACCTGTCCCATGTGCAGATGCTTGCATAAAAATAAAGTATCATAAGAAATGCTTTTCTGCTGATTGATTACAGAAAGCGTATCCATCAGATAATGTCCGCAGACTGCTGGATGATAAATATTTCTGCAAAAATCTGTTAAAGCTGTAAGCCTGTAAATACTACTTTCGTCCAGCGCATTCAGAATGCTTTCCGGTTTAGAATAGAGAAATTTTCCCTTTCCTTCACTGGTCAAATAGCCATAATCAGCTAGTTCCTGCAATTTTCGCTGAAATGTCCGGTCGGAAACATATTTTCCGGAATTTATAACATCAATATTTGTATAAATCTGAACAGATGTAAACTGTTTTTTCTGATTTTTGCCTGTGAAGAAATTCATCAGTTTCAGAAAGAGAATAAATTCTGTGGAAGATATATTTGTCATGGTATAGATATCCAGCAGGATATTAAACGGCATTTCAAATTCATCGGTGCGGAAATGCAGGGCTTTTTCTCCGGACGTTTCGAGAGTGATTTCTTCGAGATGGTCACCGAACGCATATTGCAGGAAATTTTTATAGCGGTCAAAGCGTTTCAGCCCTTCCAGTTCCAGTGCATCTTTTTCAGAGTAACAGCCATAATAGAACAGTCTTTTAATGATGCTGATGCCGGTATCATTGGTAAGCATGATATTTCTGCCTTTTTCTGGCATAACGGTCACTTCCTTTCAAGATAGGATATATAAATACAGCTCTCCGGAATGGAGAGCTTTTTTGTAACCCCGTAATTTTACGGGGTTGTAGTTGCATGGATCGGCGGAAAAATCGTAGCAACAGGTTTCAGAACCCCGTAATTTTACGGGGTTGTAGTTGTTGGAATCGGCATTGATACAAAAGTCAGCAGCAGTTTCAGAACCCCGTAATTTTACGGGGTTGTAGTTGTCAGCACAGTTGAAGTTGTTCCCGCACAGCAGCAGGTTTCAGAACCCCGTAATTTTACGGGGTTGTAGTTGTTCCGGATGCCTTCTGAGAATTCTCCGGAATAGTTTCAGAACCCCGTAATTTTACGGGGTTGTAGTTGTTCAGACACAACATATGAAGACGCTTTCGGAGTTTCAGAACCCCGTAATTTTACGGGGTTGTAGTTGGAAGTCACAGCTGCGTTAGACATCAAGACATCGGTTTCAGAACCCCGTAATTTTACGGGGTTGTAGTTGCAATAGCCAGACGAGGCAAGTTAATAGAAGTAGTTTCAGAACCCCGTAATTTTACGGGGTTGTAGTTGACACGCTGGCTGGCGCCGCCATCAATCATGACAGTTTCAGAACCCCGTAATTTTACGGGGTTGTAGTTGCATCTTGCTCGTCATATCGCTCGCCGTGAGTTTCAGAACCCCGTAATTTTACGGGGTTGTAGTTGCATCTTGCTCGTCATATCGCTCGCCGTGAGTTTCAGAACCCCGTAATTTTACGGGGTTGTAGTTGTGCAGCTAGCTATGTTCAATACATCTACAGAGTTTCAGAACCCCGTAATTTTACGGGGTTGTAGTTGCAGCAAGACTGTTTAACACGCTGGCTAACGCTGAGTTTCAGAACCCCGTAATTTTACGGGGTTGTAGTTGAGGAAACTATACAAAAGATAGTTCCTTTGTTTGTTATTATATCATGAATTTCTACAAAAGTCAAGTGCTTTTTTCTTTTTTTCAAAAAAATTTTCTTTTTCAGCATTTCCCCTTTTTTGTCATGATTTGTCCTCACGTTTGTGCTATGATAATATTACAGAAACACGAACACAACAAAATCACTTTTGAAAAGGAGAATGTTCTATGAAAGAAATGGTTATCATCTGCAAGGATTCCAGCACAAAGGGTATTATCAACTTCTATGCCGAAGACAGAAACGGAAGTTACTTCCTCTTTCAGCAGAAGTTCCGCCACAGTACATATGATTTTTATAAAAACGGTGTCCCCATGAGTCAGGCATTCAGCCACAGAAAAACACACGATGACAAAGCCATTGCCTGCGTTATCAAGAGACTTCCGGCACAGATTGCCTATGCCGAAAAAGAATATGGTATCGCCATTCTGAATAAATCTAAAGTCTGGCAGAATGCTGCCTGAACCGCCAATATCATTTCCGCTTTGAAAGGAGAATGCTCTATGTTGAATCAGAATCTGAAAGTCAATCTGCATGTATGTGAATATTGTAACTATCATTGTGCGCACTGTTTTGCAAAATTTGGCTGCAAAGCCACACTTCCGGCAGAAAACTGGAAAGTGATTGCTGATAATGTTATTTCTTCCGGCAGAGTAATAGAAATCAACATTGCCGGTGGTGAACCGCTTCTGCATCCGCAGATGATGGAGATTGTAGATTCTGTCCGTGCATACGGCATTCCGGTCAGCCTTGTGACAAACGGCTCTCTCATGACACAGGACTGGATTAAACAGAACGGAACAAAATTCAAGACTATCGGTTTTTCTGTAGATGCACTGACTACAGAACTGCAAAGGACTGTCGGCAGATGTACCAATGCAGGAGAGGTGATTTCTCCAGAGGAATTCGGAAGAAAAATTTCACTGCTTCGGGAAGTCAATCCCGAAATCAGAATCAAAATCAATACAGTTGTATCTCAGGTCAACAAGCAGGATAATCTGGCAGAATATATCCGGCTCTGGAATGTAGACAGATGGAAACTGCTGAAAATGCAGATTTTTGATGATGGTATTCACTGCAATGCCGGAATTAAAGTCAGTGATGCAGAATATGACAGTTATGTTTCCAGAGCATTGCATTCTCTTGGGCTGGAATTCTCTTCGGAGCAGGTGCAATATCAGGCAGGTCAGACACAGGTGATTGCAGAAAGACAGTTGAAAGGCGGTTATCTGATGATTGGTGCAAACGGCTTTCTGCTGGATGATACTAAAAATTCGAGTTATACGAAAGTATGCGACTGTCAGACGGAAAGCTTTGCAGAAGGCTTGAAACAGCTGACATTCTATGAAGATTTGTATCAATCCAGATATTAAGACTTGACTTTTTAGATAAAATATGTTATAATATGTTTATATTTTTTGATTGGAGGAATGAAAGATGGCAAAAAAGAAAACTGCAAAACAGCTTCGTGAAGAACAGAAAGCATTAAAAATGCAGAAAATACAGGCTTCTGTCAAAGCAAAGGAGGAGAAAAAAGTTTCTGAACAAGTTCCTGCTATCCGGAAAGTTTCCGGTAAAAAGAATAAAAAGAAAACCTATGCGAAAGCTTATGGGTCAAAGACAGTTCTTGTTGTTGGAAATGATGTAATTATGACATCTTATGGCGAAAGATGCTTTGCTAATCTGGAACATAGAATTACTCCGGAATTAAATGCAGAATCTTTGTCCTCTGATAATGCATTGAATAATATTGATGCAAAAAACGGAATAAATATTTCATTTACAGGCAGAGTCAGCGGAATGACTGCAAGTTCTGACAATCCGATGCATGTTTGTAAAACAGAAGAAAGAAAAGCACCGAAACCGGGTATTGATTTGCTGTGCCTGAAAGACAAGCTGGAACAATGGTATTTCGGCAGAACTTTTGATGATAATATTCATATCCAGCTTATCTACCAGATTCAGGATATTGAAAAAATACTTGCTTCACATGTCAATAATATCGTATTTGCACTGGATAATATCCTGCATGAAACCGAATCAGAAACGGGCGACTTTTTAGGCATGGGATACATGAGAACCACAAATTCGCTTGAAAATTATAAAGATTTTTGTCAGCACTCATCAAAAAAGCAAGTACAGGATTCTTATGAAACATTTAAATCCTATATTCAAAGAAAAGAGCTGCTGTATTTCGGAGAAACTTTCTATCATGGAAATACTCGAAGAAATCCGGAAGATATTTATCATATTCTAGCATTAGTATCCAGTCTCAGACAGTTCTGTTTTCACAGTACTTTTGATGACAACATAAAAAGCATTCAGGGGAACTGGCTCTATTGTTTGGATGACCAGCTTTCTGATGAATTTAAAGAAACTCTGGGTATGCTTTGGGGAGAAGCTACAGAAAAACTTGACAGAGATTTTTTAAAAACAAATACTGTCAATCTGCATATTCTGTGTGAAATCTTTGACAAAGAAAAACCGGAAGATATCATCAATGCTTACTATGAATTTCTGATGAAGAAAAATTTCAAGAATTTGGGATTTTCTATCAAGAAACTTCGGGAATGTATGCTGGAAGAAACAGAATTGAATGAGTTTAAAGAAGATAAATATAATTCTGTCCGTTCTAAATTATATAAATTATTTGATTTTATCCTTGTGCATCATTATAAAAATGATGCTTCTCCTGAAAGTACTGATTTGCAAAATCAACTCCGTGCTTGTCTGACAGACGAAGAAAAAGAAAAAGTCTATACCCAAACCGCAAGAGAACTCACTGCTCTATACAGCTATCACTTCAAGGAAGCTTCTGTCAGTGCGAATGCACGAAATATTAAAGAATATCAGGAAAAAGCACAGGTTTATCACATCTCAATTGCAGATAAAATCAGCAGTACCGGAATCGGTCTGTTTTCTCAGCTGATTTATATGCTGACTTTACTGCTAGACGGCAAGGAAATCAATGACCTGCTGACAACTCTGATTAACAAATTTGATAATATTATCGGCTTTCTGGATATACTCAAGAATATGAATCTTGATATAGAATTCAAAAAAGAATATCAGTTTTTCAATCAGGAAAACTGTGAATATACTGCAAAAGAACTGCGTATCATCAACAGTCTGGCAAGAATGCAAAAGCCTTCTGCCAATGCAAAAAAAGTCATGTTCCGTGATGCCCTTCGCATTCTGGGCATGGATAACCGCTCGGACGAGGAAATCGACAAGGAAATTGAAAGAACTATGCCTGTCGGTGCAGACGGCAAATTCATCAAAGGAAAACAGAGTTTCCGTAATTTTATCGCAAGCAATGTGATTGAATCTTCCCGTTTCCGCTATCTGGTCAGATACAACAATCCTCACAAAACAAGAACGCTTGTTCAGAACCGCAATGTCGTGAAGTTCGTTCTGGAAGGTATTCCCGACACGCAGATAAAACGATATTTCGATGTCTGCAAAGATAAAGATACTCCCGATACTTCCAGTAAGTCTGCTCAGATTGATGTGCTTACAGGAATTTTGACAAATATTGATTATAAAATTTTTGAAGACGTTCCGCAAAGTGCAAAAATCAATAAAGATGATGCTAGCCGAAACCGTGTCGAGGCTCTTAAAAAGCAACGCTATCAGGCAATTATAACGCTATATTTGACTGTACTGTATCTTGTCACAAAAAACCTGGTCTACGTCAACAGCCGTTATGTGATGGCATTCCACTGTCTGGAACGAGATGCATTCTTCTATGGAATCGATAGCAAAAAAATGAAAGAGGACTACCGGAAATTGACAAGAAAACTTCTTACTGATGAAACCTATACCACATATGGACATTTGAAAAATCAGAAAGGTCACAGAAAATGGTATGTTCTTGTGTCGAAAAATCTTGAAAATTCTGATAAAAAAGCTGTACATTACTTCCGAAACATTGCTGCACATATCAGCGTTATTCGAAACGTCAATGATTATATTAAGAATGTACAGGAATTCCATTCCTATTTTGAACTCTATCATTACTTAGTGCAGAAAATGATAGCTGAAAATCATCGTTATGATGCAAAAAACGTGAAAACAGCCGAATATCTCGAAAATCTGGAAAAATATCATACTTATTCCAAAGATTTTGTTAAGGCTTACTGCATTCCGTTCGGATATGTTGTTCCCAGATACAAAAATCTGACAATTAATGAACTCTTCGACAGGAATAATCCGCTCCCTGAACCTAAAGAGGATAAAGAAAAGAAAGAGGTCTGATATGGCAGAAAACGGCTGGCGTACTTTGGTAATTCAATCTAAATCAAAATTAACTTATGCCAATGATAATTTGATTGTCTCTCATGGGGAACAGAAAAGTTCTGTTCCCCTCTCACAGATAAAAATATTGCTTCTGGAACACCCTGCTATAGAACTTAATGTAAGCCTAATTGAAAAATTATCAGAAAAAAATATAAAAATGATTTTCTGCGATAAAAAACATAATCCCTGTGCAGAAGTTATCGGATATTCTGAACACACACTCACAGCCGGAAATCTTACCCGACAGGCAGAATGGAAAAAATCTGAAAAAGATAAACTCTGGCAGATGATTGTTTCTAACAAAGTGAAGAATCAGCAGTATTTGCTGAAAAAATATCATCTTCTCAATGCGGAGGCTGTTTTGAATCTTCTTAAATCGCTGAAACCCGGTGATACCTCTAATATTGAAGCTACTGCTGCAAAACTTTATTTCTCCGCTTTATTTGGTTCTTCTTTCATTCGGAGAACAGATAATGACATCAATTCTGCTTTGAATTACGGCTATTCTATCATTCAGTCTCAGACGAACAGATGTATTACAATGCATGGCTATCATACGGCAATTGGTATTCATCATCATAATGAAACGAATCCTTTTAATCTAACCTGCGATATTATGGAACCTTTTCGTCCGTTTGTAGATGATTATGTTTATCAGCATCAAAAAGAGGAATTCAATCAGGATTACCGAAAAGCCTTAATTGCTCTGAACACTTTGGAAATTCTTTACAACGGAAAGCACACACAACTGCAAACAGCAATTGATATGTATGTTCTGGACTGCATTAAATATATGAACAAAGAACTTCACACAATCGGGAAGGCAGAATTTCTATGAATCAGGATAAAAATGGTGTACTTCTGATTTCTTTTGACCTGCCAACAACTGACAGCAAAGCAAGGGCAGATTATAGAAAATTTAGAAAATACCTACAAACAAAGGGATACTCTATGCTACAGGAATCCACTTATGTAAAATTACTGCATCATGCTTCCAGTGCAAATTCTGAAATGAAAGACATTGAACGAAATGCACCACAGGACGGAGAGGTTTTTGTACTTCCTCTGACACTGACACAGTTCAAAAACATCAAATATATTCGGGGGACTCCTTTTAATTTTTCCTTGTTTTCTGATGATATTTTTTACATTTAGGCTTGACATTTGTGCAGAAATGTGATATAATACTAAATAAGGAAGTTATATTTTGTATAGTTTCCTCAACTACAACCCCGTAATAATACGGGGTTCTGAAACTGGTTAATTATTCTTATAATCATCCACAGAGCCAACTACAACCCCGTAATAATACGGGGTTCTGAAACTGAAAAGAGCGTGGATTAGCCTCTCTTGGCAACTACAACCCCGTAATAATACGGGGTTCTGAAACGGAAATACGCGTATTAACAGTTTCTTTGTACTGAACAACTACAACCCCGTAATAATACGGGGTTCTGAAACTGATAAGGCTTGCAATGAAATTTACGATCTCCCAACTACAACCCCGTAATAATACGGGGTTCTGAAACGAACACGGTTACATATTTCTCCGTGACCCCCAACTACAACCCCGTAATAATACG
>Ga0326513_10001768_pt1 | contig 16388 bp, 19 predicted proteins | sample 2_2465_0518_D_FD_203654 | JGI IMG/M metagenome (GOLD analysis project Ga0326513, IMG submission 203654) | Bovine rumen microbial communities from UC Davis, California, United States - 2_2465_0518 | ecosystem: Host-associated > Mammals > Digestive system > Stomach > Rumen | place: USA... | reverse complement strand
ACTTTGAAGGTGAGCTTGTGCAAGATCTTCAATATGAATGTAATCTCTTATACATGTTCAATCTGGTGTAGGGTAGTCATCTCAGAATACGGTAATTTTTTCGATTTCTTTTTTAGCTACTCTAAGGATGAAAGGAAGGAGATTTGTTGGTATTCCTTTTGGATTCTCTCCTAAAAGTCCAGAATGATGAGCTCCAATTGGATTAAAGTATCTAAGGCAGATAACTTCAAAATTTCTATGTTGAGCCATGTCTTTAAGTAAGAATTCCATAACAAGTTTTGTTGTCCCGTATGGATTTGTTGTATTTAAGCGATCTGTTTCAGTAAATGGTGGGATATTTTTTTCAGCATCATATACTGTTGCGCTTGAAGAGAAAATAAGGTTCTTTACGTTGTGTTTATCCATTATTTCTAGAAGTGTAATTGTTCAAGAAATATTATTATCATAGTATAAGAAAGGATCAGAACAACTTTCACCAACAGCTTTTTTTGCTGCAAAGTGTATTACTCAATCAAATTGTTCTTTTTCAAAGAGTTGATCTAGAAAATCATAGTCTCTAACATCTCCTTCAACAAAAGGAATATCTTTGTTTGTTAGAATTTTTAATGAGGATAACACTTCATCTTTATGGGTGTTAGAAAGATTATCTAGAAGAACAATATCGTATCCTGCTTGAGAAAATAGTACTGCAGTATGAGATCCGATATATCATAATCCTCCAGTAATAAGAATTTTTTTTGGTTCCATATTAAATATGAAAAGTAAAGGCCAAACGAGTGAGAATATAATGATATTGGTGAATAAAGTCAAGTTGAGGACGTTTTGCTAGTTCTTACTTATGAACTTTTTTTATAGCTTTTAAAAATTTTTTTAATTATTCGTTCTTCAAAGTTAATTATAGGTATAAAAATCCATTTATCTATGAAGTTGTAGCATGATGGAATAATAAGAATAATAGGAACAAGCAATCCCATAATTGATCATGCTAAGATGTCTGTTGTTCGGTGAACTTTTGTTCAAATTCTACATAATACAGTTATTATAGCTATTAAGAAAAGGAAATATCCTCGTCGCATTAATTTTTTATTTTTATGTTTATGTGCTATTAGCCATGTTCACATAGCAACAGAAAATGTAACAACAGCATGATCTGAAGGAAATGATGTTGATGGAAGGAAATTGTGGAGGAGTGTCTCATCAAAGTCTTGTATTCATAATTTGTATATTGGTCTTTTTTTATCAAAGAATTGTTGAGAAAGTATATTTGCGATAACAGATGCAAGACAAGCAAAGAATATAAAGATTGCTTCTTTTTTTTGTTCGATTTTCCCTTTTATCATTCAGTAAAGATACATTGTGATCAAAAATATTGGGTAGATGAATACGAATACATCTGCTCCAATGGGATAGAAATTTCATAATCGAGGATAATCGTCTCCTAGTTTTACAAGATAGAGGAGAAAATCATATCATCGGCGAGGTTCAACCATATTAATTTTAAACATTATTTATTTGTTCTTTTTGAAATAAAGGCAATTATTTTGAAGTTTACAGCTTTCACATTTAGGGTTTCTAGCTGTACAGTGATATCTTCAGAATAAAATCATGCAATGATGTGCAATAGTTCTATATTGATTTGGAATTTCTGTTTCAAGTAATTTTGATGTTTGAAGAGCTGTTTTTGTTTTTACAATTCCTAGTCTATTACAGATTCTATGTACATGGGTATCAACAGCAATAACTGGAGCTTTGTATAAGACATACATAACTACTTTTGCTGTTTTTTCTCAGACTCATGGAAGTTTTATGAGTTCTTTTTCTGTATTAGGTATTTTTCATCAATTTTCAGCTAGTATTTTTGATGTTTCATATATGTGTTTTGCTTTTCATTTATAAAGTCATATTGATTTAATTGATTGTTCAAATTTTTTGTATCACATTTTTAGAACATCTTCTGGTTGTTTAATTGTTTTGTAGAGGATATCTGTTACTTTATTGACTTGTTTATCTGTTGTTTGAGCTGAAAGAATAACTGCTACTAGAAGTTGAAAAGGAGTCTCATAATGAAGCTCTGTATCTGCATTTGGGAACAGTTCTTCAAGATAATTAAAAATTAGTCAATAATCTGGCTTCTTTTTTCTCATATGAAAAATAGTGTATTAAACATTAGTATAGTATTATTCTCTTGGTAAAAATCAATATTATACGATGTAAAGATTATTTTTCGATGGCATTTTTTGTTGGGAAAATTTTTTGATTTATTACACAAGGAATTACTATAATTGATAAAAGGATTTATCTTTTATACAACGATTATATGCAATTTTATGATGATGATGTGGGTATTGTAATAGAATCTTGAAAATGAGGAGATGGAATAGTAAGTGGTAGAAGAGAAAGTAGTATTAATCTGAAATATGTTGCCTTATGTACTTTATCTTAAATATAACATTATATTTTAAATTACTTCTTATCTATTGTTTCAGCAATATATGTAGGAAGATATTCACGTAGTGTTTTGTTTAATTGTCCTGCTTTGGTTTTTAAAGCATTTAAGAATTCTAATAATACAAAATTTAGTTTTTCATCATCTACTATAGGATCAAAGTTCTCATATTTATCAAGAATATAATTAGAGTAGGCTTCAGCAATATTTCAAGAAGCTGTATTTCAAACTTTTTTATTAAGTTCTTTCATTATTCAATTTAAATCTTCTTTAGATATATTTAATCAATCCATTATTTTTATGTCATTAATGTTGAAATTCCTAAGGATTCATTCTCTTCATTCGTTTGTTGGCATTAAATCTGGATAATCTTTTGTGATGGTTTTGATATAGTTTTCGAATCATTTGAATTTTTTTAAATTTTCTTCATATGATTCAGATTTATTAATTTGCCTTTCTATTAATCTTATTTGAGATTGTTTAGAATTCTTTAATTGAGCATCATTATCTTCTAATATTCCTTCTAATGGATTTTCTTTTTTCTCAAGATTTTCTTTAAAAAATCTTTCTAATCATGCTTTGTCTGTGATAGTACTATCATATTTTTTAGCTGCTTCATATAAACGATTTGTAAAAAATAATGAGTATGTTTGTAAATTATATGATGTATAGGTTTCTAGATCATCTTGTTTTAATTTTTCTGTGTAAGGAAAACTTGTAAATGGATAGAATATTCATGAACCTTTATAAGTTTCTATTGGTTTTTGTAATTTAATACATTTCCAACTTCAATTGTTTGATGTCTCATGGTTCCCATCAATTTCATTAAAACATCATGCTCATCAATCAACGATATATGTTTTTCATCAGATGTTAGCAATATTCATGCAATGTCCATAAGGTAGACAAATTGTTGATTTTCCTATTTTAAGAATATCTTTATATGGTTCATTGTTAAAGAGATAATTGAAAAATAATGCTCTGTTCCCACAATAAAATGATATGTCTTCTGTTTTGTTCTCTCATAAATCTAAATGGATTTTGCTTTCCATTTTGTGAACAGTTTTTACTATTACTTCAATTTTTTCTGTTTCACTAATTTGATCATCTAATATCTCTTTTAGTTTTTTATATTTTCAATCAGTTTTATCTGAAATATCATTGTCTAAAATTGCTTCATGAATTTTATTTAATCTCATTTTTTCATTTTCTTGCATTTGTTCCATATCTTTTTTCTCGGATTCACTAATCTCTGATTTAACATCTTTTAAATCTTCTTTTATCTCATCTATGGATAAACTTTCGTTAGCTGTATCTGATTTATTTTGTAGTTGTAAACTTTCCATTAGAAAATGAATTATTTTATAAATCTTTTATAATTATAATAAAAAAATGAATTATTCAAAAAATATTACTATTTTTATTTGTAAAACTTTTTGATTTATTCCCCAGAATTACTATAATTGATAAAACGATTTATCTTTTATACAACAATTATATGCAATTTTATGATGAAGTGAGCATTACAATAGAATCTTGAAAATGATGAGATGGAATAGCAAGTGGTAGAAGAGAAAGTGGAATTCCATTCTGATGACCATCGTGAGGAGATTGATGAGATTGAGGGTCTGTTTTTTTTGTTGCATCAAAAGATGAAAATACTTTGATTGATTATAAATTTAAGAAACATTTTAAGGCTAAGGCTTGAGAACCAGGAAGAACTAAAGATCAATATTGAGCTCATTGAGAAAACTTAGATCTTATTGTTCCTGTTTGAACAATGATAAAAGATAAAGAAACAGGTAAACTCTTAGCTCAATTAGAATATGATGGTCAAAGGATAGAAATTTTAAGGTGATGAGAATGAGGATTTTGAAATATCCATTTTAAGGATTCTGTTAACCAATATCCTAATTTTTATCTTTTAGGAGAACCTGGACAAAAGAAAGAAATTACTTTAGAGCTTCAATTGTTAGCAGATGTTTGATTAATTTGAAGTCCAAGTGTAGGTAAATCATCATTAATTAACTGTATGGCTGATGTAAAAGCTAAAGTTGCTGATTATCCTTTTACAACTTTAGTTCCTAATTTATGATCAGTTTCTGTTTGAGATTTCCGTTTTAACGTTATAGATATTCCTTGATTGATAGAGGGAGCAAGTGAATGAAAATGATTATGAAATGCTTTCTTAAGACATGTGTTAAAGGCTAAGGTTTTTGCTTTCGTTGCAGATCTTTCAAGATTTGAACAATGAATTAATGAGACTGTTGAGTTGTTTGAAGAAATTGTTTCTTATTTGAAAATCAAATTTTGAGAAGATGATGAAATGCATTATGTTATTAGAGCAGAAAATTGATATATTGTCTTTGAAGTTGATAGAAATGATGAGATACTATTAACGAAAAAAGTTGTGATTGTCTTAAATAAATGGGATTTATTAAATGATGAGGAAATATTAAAAGAATATAAAAAGACGTTCTTTACAACATTAAATGCTTTTCTTAAAGAAAAGTGATATTGAATATTGGCTAATGATGTGTTAGAGAAGAATACTTTCTTAACATCTGCTTGAACTTATCATTGAGTATGAGAACTTTTAAGAAAATTTGCTGAACTTCTTCAGAAAACAGATGATAATTGATATTATCCTGAAATTATTAATGAAAACATGATAGAGGAAGAAGAAGAGGAAGAGCAAATGATGATTACAGAAGTAACAGAAGATGAAAAACCTCATTTGATAGAGGAGTGATATATTGAAGAACTAGAATCTAGATTTGCGAAAGTTTGGTATGTACAAAATCCTGAAATTTGTAAGTTAACTTTTACAATCCCTTGGTGAAATGATCAAGCGGAACAGTATTATTGGAATCAAATGCAGTCAAAAGGATTCTTAGATATCTATGAAGATGAGTGAATTATGAAATGAGATATCTTAAGAATTAAGAGTTATTATGAATGATTAGATGATAAATATATTCTTTATTAATGAATTAGTATGTTTGTAATATTATCAGTTTCTGATTCGGATAAGCATTTTTCTTGAGCAATACAAGAATATGAAAAAAGATTATCAAAAGAGGTAAAAATAGAAAATTTAAAGCCATTTAGAGATGATAATCAGTCTTTTGTTATTGAGAAAGAAACAGAAAATATTATTTCTGTTATCAAGAAAAAATATAGTTGATATCAGAAAATCCTGCTTATTAAAGAATGAAAAGCTTATGATACTCTTGAATTTGCTAAAATGATAAAAGGGAAGAATTTTGTTTTTATTATTTGATGACCTTATTGAGTTAATGAACATTTATTAAAAGATAGCTTCCCTGAGCTGAAAGAATTTTCTTTTTGAGCGATAACTCTTCCTCATTGATTAGCAAAGCTAACTCTTATAGAACAAATTTATAGATCAACAACAATTCGAAATTGAAAAAAATACCATTATTAATGGTATTTTTATGCTTCAATTAGTTTCTCAATTTGTTTGAATATTTCATCAATTGGTTGCATTCAGTCTATTTTTACGAGATGTCATAGACTTTCAACGTATTCAAGTGCAGGAATTGTTTCTTTTTTAAATTCTTCGATTCTTGTTTTAATAGCATTGAGATCTGCATCGTCTGTACGAACATATAATTCTCATCAACATTTTTTACATTTTGTAAGTTCTCATTCAATAAGTGTTGAGTGAATTGCTCAACATTCTTTACACATTTTACGATGTTCTAGTCTTTTATATACTTCTTCTTCTGGTATTTCTAGGAGAATAATAATTGGATCTCTTCATTTATCAAGTAATGCGTGGAGAATTCCTTTTGTTTGTCCTATTTTTCTAAGGTTTCAGTCTCATAGAATTGTTTTATTTTCTACAGTTTCGAGAAAGAGCTTAAATAACCCTGTTATAATATTATCAGATACAAGACGTCATGAGTTTACGGTATCTTTAAGATAATCTCAAATTGCATTGTCATTACTCATGAGTGCTCTCAAAATGTTTCAGGTTTCAAAATAGGCGATTTTATCTCAATATTTGTTTAGTAATAATTGTGCCTGTGTTCATTTTCAACAACCTTGAATTCAAGCAAGGATAACGTCTTTCATTTTTGTTTCTATTATTATTTAAAGTATTTTTTATTCTTGGTAATCTCATTGTGTTGAATCTAATAGTGGATTATACATTGAGAAGAGCAGTGATATAACATCTTTTGTGTTTAGTAATTCTGTTCTAACTCATAAACTTCAAAGTCATTCTTGCACCAAACTCACCCTTGTATTTAACATTTTTTGTCATTTAACAAATGTCCTATATCTTTCAACAATGCTTTCTACATCATCTTTACTATTTAAAGTATCCATGAATTGACTCCATCGAGGTTTTTTTACTTGATCAGAATCTTGTTCGTTATCATAGTATGGAATTACGACATAGAATTCTTTTACATAGATAAGTCCTTGTTTCATATTGATGCTTTCAAGGAATTCTGCATAATTTTTAGCTTGGTCTTTAAGAGCTCCTGGATCAAGCTTATCTATATTATTTTGGATATAGTTTAAATATTCTCTAAGATCAAGATATGTATTACGAACTAGAAATTGTAGAGGAAATTCTAATGAATTTAGAAATCTTTTATATTGTTCTAGAGTAGATTGGATTTCATCAAAGTTTTTTAAATCAAGATTTACTCATTCTGCTTTTAATATAGCTCTGATTCCTCAATCTTTTAGAATTACATATCAGTCTTTAATTTCAGAAACAGGAAGCATCTTCTCAGTATTGAATTGAGCTTCTTGTTTTCCTTTTTGAATATTTTGATTTTCTAAATTTTGGAAGAGCATTTTTTATGCTTTAAAATTAAAGGTTCGTGCTGTTTCGATAGTATCTCCAGCATCTTTTGCAACATCGTCGTAAATTCGGAATATGAGAGAAGTAATTAACCATGATAATCCCATAACGACAATTGCGATAGCGATTCATTTCAGATATGATTTTGCTTTATCAATTTGTTTCTGATCACCAACAACAACACAGTAAAAGCTGTATATTAGTAAGCAGAGAGCAATAAAAGCAACAAATCAAAGTGCGTAGTTAATTAGATATATTGCATATGCAAGAGCTTTTTTAGGTCATGTATATTTTTCATTATTATCTTCGTCTAAGTTGAATATTGCTAAAGATCTATTTAGAAGACTTTCTTTTCATAATCCATTTGATGAATCAACATCTACTGTTTTATCTTTAATTATTTTTCAGAAATCAGTGCTTGGCATATCAGAATCTGAATTTGGGTCGCTATCAGATCCTCGATTTGTTCGTAAATCGTCTGCAGCATAGTAAAATTCTTCTGCTCATAAGCATGTTCAAGATATGATATACCATCCTCAAATGAGCATGAATAATGAAATAATTAGTTTTTTTATATTTTTCATCCTTTTTATTTTTTGATTTAAAATACTATGATATTAGTTCAACTAACCAGAATATAAAGCTAACGAATAACCAACTTATACCGATTCAGATTATTCCTATTGAAGCTTTTTTTAATGCTGTTTTTCAAGATTTGTATTTTGCATCATCACCTGCAGCTGTAACCATCTGGAATCATCCATATATAACTACAAGAAGTGCTACAAAGGCAAGCATTCATAGCGCCCAATTGATAAGTCTATTGATGTAGGCTAGTGTTAGTTCTTCTGCTTCGCTTTGTTCATAAATAGGAGTTTCTGTATTTGAAATATTGGTTATTGTATGATTTCCTTCACTTTGTATTGCATTATGAGTTCATTTCATCATTGCATGATCATCTGGAGGGGTGATAATATCTGTATTTTTAGTTGTTAGAATCTCTTCTAATCAATTGTTGGATCCAATATCTTTAAGATTACTAGCAAAAGATAGGTTTCATAGTGTAAGAATCATCATTCATAGTATCATTATCGATTTTTTTATCATTTTGTTTTTTCTATATAAAGATTCAGATTTAATTATATTCTGAATGGAAAAAAATGCAAATTTTTTGCTTATTAATATGTAATATTTTTACTGCTTTTAAACTAAAAAAACTCCCTGCATGGGAGTCCTTTTAAGTACAATTATTTTAAGAGGTAATAAATACCTAATGTTGGAATCGAAGCTATTAACATAAAAGTATTTTCACTTCCTTTTAATGCTTTGTGTTTTTGAGACTCTTTGATGAGTTTGTTTTCTTTTTCTGCAGGTATTATCTTGTTTCATAGAAGCATTTCTACCTTATGAATGTTGTCCAATATTAGATATGTACTTTTAACGTAGTCGCATTCTCATTTTGTAAAGATACTTTTCATAAGTGCAATGTTTGGATTTCATCATAATTTTCTAACATCGATATTCATTTCATGTTGAGCTTTTGCAAGGAGATATATCATTTCATCAACGTCCTTTACTATTTCCTGTTCTTTTTTTAGTCTTGCTTTTTTTAATCGTTTATGAATTGGTATAATAATACAGAAAATGATTAAATATACGATAAATGTCCATAAAATTATGTTTGACCATAATGGAGATGTTCAAATATAATATTCAATCCAATCAATAATTTGTTGGTATCGTGTAGAAATTTTTTTCAATATTGAATTCATGTCAATAAATTAATAGATAAGATTACTTGGCTCAAATACGAATATAATTTTTTTATCTTTTTCTGCAAGAGGAAGTATATTTCTCCAAAAAATTGGAATCTTTTGATTAATAGCTCGTTTTGTTAGTAATTTATTTTTGTAGTGATCTCATGGTGCAGGGAATCTAATTGTCGTTCAGATGAGGGAACTTGGAATATCAATTTTGTATTTTCAAAAGCATTGAATTCATGCTGTTTTAATCTCTTTTTCAAGATGTAGTTCTTTTTCCCAAAATTTTTTATCAGATTGAATGAAATATATTTCTGAATGTGAATGAAATAGTGTTCGTCATTCAAAAACGTGATATCATTCACCATTATTTGTTAATCGTTGTAATAGTTCATTTAGTTCTCATTTTTTTATAATAATTCAGAGTGATGAAAAGACATTTGCTAATGTTTCTGTTGTGATTAAATTTTTTGGAATTGCCCATTTATATGAATTAGTTGTATTCCAATATGGACATGTTTTTATTGGAAGGAGGTAATTTTGGGCTTTGTTAGAAATGATTTCATTATAAATCGTATTCCAACTTTGGAAAAAAATATTTTCTTTTCATAATTTTGAAAGAGGAATGATGAACTCATGTCTAATTTTGTTCCTTAGACTTGTTGAAGTATCGAAATTTGTTTTATCTTCAAAGTATTTTATTTTATTATTAATACAGAATTCTTCAATTTCAGATTTTGGTAGTGATAAAAGAGGCCTAATGACATAAATATTCTTATCTAATAGAGGATGATTACTAATAGTTTCCATATTCAAAAATCCGTTTAGTCCACATCAGCGAATTGTATTCATTAGTGATGTTTCAAGTTTGTCAGTTAGATTGTGTCAGAAAAAAAGATATTTGATTTTATTATCGCAACAATAGGTATTAAATTGTTGATACCTTCGTCCTCTTAAGGCTTCTTCTTTTTGTTCTTTTGAGTTGTCTCTAATGAAAAGTTTAAAGTTATATTTATTAAAAAAGTTTGTTAAGTATTTTGCTTCTGTTTCACTTTCTTCTCTAATTTTGTGATTACAATGTAAAAAGTGAATATTGTTTGTGTCTAAGTTCTTTTCTACATAAAAACTTAGAATTAGATATGAAAGGAAAATACTATCGCTTCATCAAGATACGGCAATTGCGATTTTTTCTCATTTTAATTTTTCGTAAAAAGATTCAAGAAATGAGTATGTTTCATGAAATTTTGTTTTAAAGTCTTTGATTTCTTGAAAAGTTTTAAACATTGTTATTGTTTTATTAAATGTTGGCATTATAGTAAAAAAAGAAGAAATTGTAAAGTCAATTTTTAGTGATTCTCTTGATTTTATTTTCGGGGTCCTTATCTTGTTCTATCGGTTTTAAATTTTTGCTTAGTTATTATGTTAGAAAAGATTAAAAGTTGTATTGATGAAGCTCATTCTTTTGCATTGTTTGGACATGAAAATATTGATTGAGATGCTTTGTGAGCTATTCTATGATTTTGAGCTTTATTAAAAAAACAGTGAAAAGAGGTTTCTTATTTTACTCCGAATAAACCGAGTCATGTCTTTAATTTTTTAAAAGATTTGGATAAGGTAAATAATGAGTTTGATTATTGAAAATATGATGTTTTAATTTTTTTGGATTTTAATCATTATTCTAGAATCCCTGCATTTACATTATGACATGAACAGTATTTTGATGATAATAAAAAAATTGTTATTGATCATCATAAGCCTGAAGATGAGCCGGTAAATACTCTTATTTATCGTGACCCTAGTTCAATAAGTACTTGTTCTTTGTTATATGAAATTACAAAAGGTTGGTGGATTGATTTATATGATAGTGATGTAGCTACTTATTTTTATATGTGATTGTCCACAGATAGTTGAAACTTTCGTTTTGATGAATGAGAACAATCTGTAAGATCTTTTAGAGTAGCTGCAGATTTATTGGAATTATGAGCTCGTAAAAAAGATGTTATTGATGAAATTTTTAGAAGTAAGTCATATCGTTCTGTTCAATTTATGCAAAAAGTCCTTTGAAGGATGCAAAAAATGCATATCAATGTTGGAGAAGAGAGATGAGTGCTAAATGTTATTTATTCTTATTATGAAGATTCTGAATTGGAGGAGTATGATATTGATAGTGATGAGGCAGATTATTGACTTCATATTATGCAAGATATCAGAAATAATGATTTGGTAATTTTTGTTAAAAAAGTTGAAAATTTTTTGAAAGTTTCTTTAAGATGAAGATGAAATATTGATTGTTCATATTTAGCAAATTTATTTTGATGATGAGGACATCATAATGCAGCTGGTTTGAAGATTCAAAGTTGTGGGTATATTGAGAAAGATGTGCAAGATTTTCTAAAAAATATTGATACTTATTTTCATGAACATTCAAAAAAATTACTCGTTTGAGAGTAATTTTTACGGTTAGAAATTATGTATTAGATTATTCATGATTTATCTAGATCGTCGATATTATCTAGTTTAAGATTAGTTTTAAAATCTATTTTTTCTTTTTTGTTTTCTGTTTTGTATTTTTTTATTGAAAGCTCTGTTTTACTTGGTTTTTCATTCATTGTTTGATATTTTTCTGTTGAATCGAAGAAATGATTTTGAACTATTTTAGCAATGAATGCAAGCAGATTTAGTTCTGAAACATCAAAGAAAACAATTACTGCAAAAAAGATGAAAATGAGCACAGCAAAAAATGTTCATAAAACTTTTGATGATTCTTGAAATTGTGAAAAAACAACAAGAGCTAATGCAACCCCAATAGCAAGACCGAATAACTGTATGATTGAAATAGTGAATGGCCCTATTGAGAATGTTAATCCTGCAAGTAATCCTTTTTTGATGTTTTTTGGAAATACAGCTTTCATTAATTAATTCACAAATAAATCCTTATCTAATTATATCTTAAAATTATAAAAAATGCAAAAAATAAGATAAAAAAAGAGTCAATCTGTATTTCAGATTGGCTCATTGTAGTGTAGGTGTCTTTTTAAATTTCTGAGACACTTAATAACGGTCGTTTTTTGGGGTTGGGGTAGGTTGTCATACAAATGTATTCTTTGATGACATTTACATTGACCTCATCTTTTTCTGTCTCAAAGGTGAGCTGAACATGGTCATAAATGAAATCATGGATTTTCCTTTCTACGACTTTTTTCGGGAAGATTTGCATCAGGGGCTGAATGAAGCTATCTGATTTGCAAATGCTTCTTAGGTCAATAACTTCTGTTCTAAGTCCTTGTTCTGAGTAGGAGTGAGATTCTTTGTTGATGAATGTAAATTTTCTCTTTTCGAGAACATCAATGACCTTCCCAACGTTTCTTTTTTTAGCACCGTTGAGTGCAATAATAACTTTAATTTGTTTCATGTGTAGTTGTATTTTTGTTTATTTATTATGTGATGTTATTTATTTTTATCTGTTTGATATCAAGTATTTTTATCTTTTAGTTTGGATGCTAAATATGCTAGTCATAAAGCATCAGCTGCATCATTATATTCAGGAATATCTTGCATTTTAAAGAGTTTCATTGTCATTTTTTGAACTAACATCTTTTCTGCTTTTCAGTTTCCAGTAATATATTTTTTGAGTTCTATTGGTGAAAATTCTAAAATTTTACATCAATGATGAATAGCCATTGTGATTAGGATAGCTCTTATTCAAAAAACAAATTCAGCATTATTTTGGTTATATTTTGTGAAGTAGAGTTTTTCCATAGAGATTGTTGATATTTCGTAATTTTTAAAGAGGTCTAAAAAGTAGTTTTCTATTTCAATCATTCTTTCAAATTGATCTTCTCTACTTGGACTTTCTTTTTTTTGTAACAAAATACCTGAATCCTTAATTACTAAATCATCAGTTATAATTGCATATCCTAATTTTCTTACTCAAGGGTCAATTCAAAGAATCATTATGTTTTTTTAATTAAAGTCACATTAATTTCATAAAGAAGGTAGGATTAATTTCAAAAGCCATTCTTAGAATAGCGATAATAAATAGTACTGCTCATTCTCGTTTTGATAATTTCCAACTAGTTCTCATAAAAAAGAACGTTAGTATTAATGTAAGAATGAGGACTCAAACTGAGAATATATTATCTCTAAATAGCATTGTCCAAAAATTAGCATCACATCATGCAGATAGTAGACAAGTTGGTTGAAGGTTTAGAGGAGTAATCACTGCTGAGATTCCTATAATTCATAGAATATTAAAGATATCTGATCCAACGACGTTTCCAACTCACATATCATATTTCTTTTTAATAATTGCTGCAAGTGTTGCTGCTACTTCTGGTAGTGATGTTCAAGCTGCTACAATTGTTGCTCAAATAGCCCATTCTGAAACTCAGAATGTTTGTGCAACAAATACGGCTGCATTTACAACTAAATCTGAAGACATTACTAAAATTCATAGACTTGCAAGTAGTTTTGCACAGTTTAGTAACATTCAAAGTTTGTTCTCAGATGATTTAGGATTTCTTCTTAAGAAGAGAGAGATTAATAATCATAGGAGAAGTACTCATAAAAATATCCATCAGTAAAGTGACATTCAAATAGTAATTCAGAATGTTCAATCTGTATTTGTTCAAGTTACAAGACAGAGGAGAATACTTAAAGCAAAAAGAATATAGAAATTTTTAAGTTTTGGTTTATTGATATCTTCAACTTCTTCTCAATTTGATTCTTTTTTTAATCGTAGGAAGGTGTTATATCCTACTAGGAGTGCTAATAGGATTGCTCATTCTCGCCATGCAACATGTTGATCCCAAAGCATTCAAAAGATAAGACATGTAATGAAAATTAAGAATGCTCAGTCTCTATAAACAAGTTTTTTTTGGATGAGAATTGGAGTAACGATTGCAGAAAGTCCAAGAATAAATCACAAATTAAAGATATTAGATCCGATAACATTTCAAACAGATAATGAACCGCTTCAATTTATAGCAGCCATTCATGAGAGAAATAATTCAGGAGCAGAAGTTCCCATTGCAAGTACTGTTAGACCAATAAGAAGTGAAGAAACTTTAAAATATTGGGCTATTCTAACACTTGTATTAATAAGGTGATTTGCTGAATATCAGAGTAGTGTCAGTCAGATTATAAGTACTATTATAGCAATTAACATTTGATATTTTGATTAAAATAAATTCTTGTTTTTTCTAAGCTTTTTTGTTGCTAATTCAATATTAAGGAATTTTAAAATTCTTTTCCGTTGATAATGGCTTTAGCTATTTTATTAGCAACGTCTTTTTCTAATACTGTCGGTAATATAGAATCTACTGTTAAATTTTTAACACAAGCTGCAAGTGTATGTGCAGCTATAACGGCATGTTTTTCTGTTATTTGAGGAAGACGAGCATCGAGTGCACCTCTAAATATTCCAGGGAAAACGAGTACATTGTTAACTTGGTTAGGATAGTCTCATCTTCATGTTGCGATAATGAATGCTCATCATTTTTTTGCTTCTTCAGGAGAGATTTCTGGAGTAGGGTTTGCTAAAGCAAAAATAATTGGTTTAGTATTCATTGTTCCAATATCTTTTGAGGTTAGGATATTTCATTTACTCGCTCATATGAAGATATCTGCTCAGATAAGAGCATCTTTTATTGTTCAAGAAATATCATCTTTATTATATGCTAAAATTTCTTTTTTGTATTCGTTTAAATCATTGCGGGATGTTGATATAATCCCTTTTGAATCAGAGAAAATAATATTTTTTGCTCAAGCTTCTCGTAAGAGTTTTCATATAGCAATTGCGGCTGCACCAGCTCATGAAATAACTATTCTTTGATTTTTTAGTTCTCATGTCCTTAATTTTAGAGCATTGATAATTCATGCAAGAACAACGATTGCTGTTCAGTGTTGATCATCGTGAAATACAGGGATATTTAATCTTTTTTTTAATTCTGATTCGATGTAGAAACATTTGGGTGCAGCGATGTCTTCAAGATTAATACCTCAGAATGATGGTGCTATTTGTTCAACGAGTTTTATGATTTCATCTGGATCTTGTGTGTTAACGACAATTGGAACTGCATCTATATTTCAGAATTCTTTGAAAAGTATCGCTTTTCATTCCATTACAGGTAATCCTGCTAAGGCTCAAAGATTTCACAGTCATAGTATAGCAGATCAATCACTAACAACTGCAACAGAATTTGATTTCCAGGTATATTCGTAAGCTTTTTCTGGATTTTTATCTATTTCAATGCATGGAGCTGCAACTCAAGGAGAGTAGTAAGTGGAAAGGTCATCCATTGTTTCTAATTTAACTTTTGATTGAGTTGCTAGTTTTCAGTGATAAGCTTTATGTAATTCTAAACTTTTTTTGTTATAATCTATTCAAGTTGTCATGTCTTTAAATGTTGGTATGTTCTAAATTTTTTCTTTATAAAATACAAAATCACTAGTCATTTAGGATTTCATATCTGATAATGTCAGCTATTTCCTTTGGATCTTTGTTTGGAACAAATCAGATTATATCTCATTTATTCTTTGTTAGGCATCGTTGTTCAAATCTTTCGGTAATTCTTTCTCAGACATTTGACAGACATATTATTTTGCAGTTGAGTCAGAGTTTTAAATATTGTCGTAAAAAATCATCTCATAAAGGTTCTTCTCTATATTCTCATGGAAAATAGTTGTCTAGTAATATGATGTCTCAGTTTTTTATTTCTCAAAGATATGGAATAGGTGAAGTAATATTTTCCTTTATGGGGTAGTTCTGTTTTGGTAAATAGTTATGAAGTTTTTCATAGATCCTTCATCCATATATGTCATCAAGAATTCGTATATTCATAGTTATTTTCTCTCATTAAATTATTTTTTTATATCTCTATATTCTATGGTTGTTTCGGAGCTTGAAGATGTACATGTGATAGGGATACTAAGTTTAAAGTCTCTTAGCTCAGGATACTTTAATTTGATTTCTACAGATGCATCGTAGATACGAGTTAATCAAGAGTAGCGCATTTTTTCAAATTTAGTTGTTAGCCATTCCATTTGAATATCAGATACTTTGATTTGGCTTAAGTCTATTTTAAATTTTGATAAATCTATTCATTTTAATGAAGCAGGTAGAGGAATTTCTCAAATTTGTTTCTGGTATGATAGTACTTGATTTATTTTGCTTTCAACTTCTTTTGAACAGTCATAATGATCACTATCTGTTATTTTATTGTGGGCAATAAAACAAACTACTACAATGAGAATAATAAAGAATAGTTCTCAAATAAGGCCGCCTGATTTTCCCATGATTTTTTGTTTTACATATTAAAATATATATTGTTGATAGCTT
>Ga0326513_10001767_pt1 | contig 16391 bp, 31 predicted proteins | sample 2_2465_0518_D_FD_203654 | JGI IMG/M metagenome (GOLD analysis project Ga0326513, IMG submission 203654) | Bovine rumen microbial communities from UC Davis, California, United States - 2_2465_0518 | ecosystem: Host-associated > Mammals > Digestive system > Stomach > Rumen | place: USA... | reverse complement strand
CGAGGTTGAATGTGACGATGACGATGGAAATAAAATAGGATATATCAGAATTGAATTTCCGGTATTTAATCCTGTAACTAATAAACGTAAAGTTATTAGAACTACATTTATTTTTGAATCTGACGTTAGTAGTAAAGATGTAATAAACAATTTTGAGAATTTTGTTAAAGTTGTTTTAATGACGGTAAATAAACCATTGGAAGATAACGACAAATTCATCACCGATAAAATCGACTTATATGATGCTTTTTATGTTTATATGGACCCTTTACAGATTCATAAAAGAGCTCTTGTAAATGGATCTGGGTTTGAATCTTTAAATGTTGGGTATAGAATTTAGGAAAAAACTTGACTCACAATTAAAAATGCGTTATATTGACAACGAATCGAAAACGAAAGGAGAAATACATTGATAAATTTGGCAACTATTTTAGTGATAGTGGTTCTTTTTCTGGGACTTATCAATTTCAGAAAATTATGGAAGACTATTCAAATGAGATATGATCGTCAATGTCTAAATGACATTAAAAAAGAGATTTCTGTCTTCGATGAATATAAAAAAGAAGATAAGAAAAAAACACCGGAAAAACTTAAACAATTAAATAAAATGAAAGGAAAATATAATGATTAAACAATTAAGTGCTGTTGTTGCAGTATTGTTATTACTAGGTGGAGCTTTTTGCGCCAGTCAAATTTTTGAAACAAATACATTTGGAAATTATCAGGTTAAACAAGCGGCAGGGACTGGTTATGTCACTGTTCGTAATGAACCTGGTTTATATTTACAAATGTTTGGAGAGATAACAACGTATCCTGTTTCTGAAGATATTGATTTTGAAGATAATAAACTTCAAGTTAGATTTAACGATGGATCTATTGCGAAAGTGAAAGGAACTGTTAAATTTAAACTTCCGAGCAACCCAGAACAGCAAAAAGAACTTCATCGTGATTACGCTAACTATAGTAACGTAGAACGTGATTTAATTGTTCGTAATGTAGCTGAAGCGTTGTCAAACACAGCCACATACATGGTTGCTGAGGATTCTTACGCCGCCGGACGTGCTATATTTTCGGATTTAGCTATGCAACAATTAAAAGAAGGTATTTTTAAGACTAACACAAAAACTGTGGAAGTAACGGATACAGATGGGACTAAATTCAAAAAGAAAGAGATTAAGGTTGTCTATGATGAAGAAGGCAATCCTATTATTCAAAAGAAATCTTTATTGAAACACTACGGCATCGAAATTCTTCAATTCGTAGTTAATGATTTTGAATACGATGACAAAATTAACGAGTTGATCGCTCGCAAAAAAGATGCCGAACAAAATAAAGTTGTAGCTCAAGCCAATGCTGAGAAAGCTAAGCAAGACGCTATTACAGCTGAGGAACAAGGAAAAGCTCGTATTGCGGAAGCTAAAGCGAATGCGGAGGTTCAAAAAGCAACGGAAGTAACTGAAGCACAGAAAAGATCTGAAATTGCTCGGATCAAAGCTGAGCAAGAGAAAGAAGTTGCTCGATTAGCCGCAGAGCAAGCGAAATTCGAAGCTGAAAAGATTAAAGCTCAAGGCGAAGCAGAGGCTTATGCTGCGAAGAAAAAAGTTGAGGCCGGACTTACACCGCTTGAGAAGGCTAACATTGAAATGGAAACCAAAATTGGTATCGCTAAAGCGTTAGCTAGTGTTAAATTCCCAACGAGTATGGTTATAGCTGGAGGGAGTGAAAAAGGTGGAGTTAACCCATTTGATGCAGTAGGTTTGCAATCATTGTATGACTTATCTGGTAAAATGGCACAATAGAATTGTTTCATAAAATTGAGACGGTGGGATTCACCACCGTCTCAAAATTCTAAAAAGGAGAAAATAAAAATGAGAAGAAAATACGAAAAGAGAGCGTTTCCGTTTACGGATAAAGATTGTAGAGAAGCTAAACAAGACGAGAATCAAAAGTTTACATCATATACAGATTCTTTATGTGGACATTTGAAATTAATTACGTCTAAATATGGAAATCACACGTATAACTATTATGATAACAACGTAGCTAAATCGATCGGTAGTATTTTTAACGTAACTGTTAAAGAGGCTCGTGATATTGTTCATAACATCAGAGATAACTACGATGAATTTTCACGCGTTAGATCCGAAATAAAAGGTCCGTTATCCATTTATTTTAAAAAATACGGCCCGTTCCCTCATGAAGCAAAAATCGAGGAAGAAAACTCGGAAGTTAAAGAATTGAAAAAACAACTTTCTGAGGTAATTGCTGAGAGAGACTCATATAGAGATAAGTTGCGTGAAATTTGGGAAATTTTGGGAGAAAATTGATGAAAGAAGAATCAGATAAAGTATCTAAATTGATCATGAAACTTGGTGGAGTTGAAATCATCGCTCAAGTTAATGGGAAAAATGAAACAGAAATCGCAAGATTGGAAACTGTTGCTGCGATGATTAGAAATGCGTTTCAACCCAAAAGAGATAAAGGAGATGATTGAGATGTTTGGATGGTTGTTTAAACGGAAGAAATTGGAAAAGGTTGATTGGGATAAATTTGATCTTAAGCATGCTTTTTTGAATGTTCCTCATGTAACAGTGGCAACATTCCCAGATTTAAGTAATATTACATTTCATTCTTTTAATTTTGACAAGGCCAAGGACCGGAAAGCGGCGTTAAAATACTTTGATGCTAAACGATTGGTTAAAAAGGATGGGGGAATATTTGTTTTTTACAAAGATAAAACCTTTAGATATATAGCAAATGAAGACTTGTTTTATGTTTGTATTAATTGGGGTGAATATGATGAGATTGGAAGGATTTGAGATGTTCAGAAGAAAACTAAAAATAGGACAAATAAGAAAGCCTAAAAAATGTTTTAAAGAGGATCCGTATGGTAATATGAAGGTTGTTGTTACAGCTATTATTGAAGAGGAAGGTACGTGTTCAATAATAGCCGAGGATGGTTGGTGTGTTGGTAGAGCACCTATTGAATTTGTGAGAGATAAAACAAATTTTATTGCTCAGTATCCAACTTGGCAAGAAGCTGTAAACAGTAAGGAGTTTAAGGGAGAATGAAGAATGAAAGAAGATTTAGCAGATACTATTGTTTATTTTATTTTTGGCATTGGATTACTCGTACTCTGTTTGGTATTTTTTGGATTAGGTTACTCAAATGGGGAAGATAATCTTATTCAAAAGTTATGCACTCAACAACAATATGATTTTTGTGAAGTTATTGAGCAAAAACCTGAATATAAATTAAAGGAGTTAAAACAAGATGACGGATGTATTTAAGGTAGGTGGAAAATGAAAACGCTTGTGCAAATAAATATTGAGCCTAAAATAGGTATGATAGTTGAAGCATTGAAAGGTAGATACAAGCATCACATTATAGAATTTGGTTCACGTTTCTTAATGTATGATAAAAATGGCAAAGCAATATATGCTAAATTTGTTCATACGGTAAATGAAAAAGGTTCAACATCTTGGATTGAATATAATAACTTTATTAACAACTATGGTTATATTGGAATATCTGATGTTTCATATAAAGATTTATTTAATAAATCGAGATTGTCTGTTAAAAAAATAGATGAAATAGAAAATTTGGTTAAAAAACTTGAAGAAGCAATAAAATAAGGAGTTAAAACAAGATGGCAGTATCGGTAAAAACACTGGAGATTAAGAGTAGATTCATTTTAGCTTATTACGGAGCAGAACTTCAAGATGAAGTTAAGTCTTTCAATAGAACTTTAGAATGGAAAACTTACTCTGGTGCCAAGAAATTTTTAATGAGGAATGAATTTATACTTAACGGAAAACTTTTGAATAAAGATAATATAGACATTGTTGAATTAAGGGAGGTGGAAGAATGAAAAAATACAACCCTTTACTGTTAAATTTAGAAAAAGATCAACCTACTTACGAAACAGATATATGTAAATGGTGGTTATGCGAATTGTCTGAAAACAAAAGGTTTGCGGTATATCTCACTGTAAATAAAATTGATGCGAAGAAAGATTACGTAGTTGTAAACAACGAAATTGGTCAGATAATTTATATAACTCAAATTCTAGAACAAGCGCTAATGCACTTAACTATGTGCGAAAAAGCAGAGGAGTTAGAAGAATGATTAGTTGGATTTGTTATTTGATCTGGACTTATGGTTGGGGTTTAGGTGGAGTAGAGTCAAAGTTGGTATTTGCTCTTATGTCAACAATGGAATTTGCCGCTGAGATTGTTGTTTCCTCAGTATTTGTCATAAATTACCTACTAGAACATAACAGATGGAGGAAATGGTAATGCCTATTAAAATAGAATGGAGAGATATAAAATGCTACGAGGGATTATATCAAGTTTCTAATACTGGATTAGTGAAGTCCTTAGCTAGAATAGATACGCATAACCAGCCTAGAAACGAGAGAATATTATCATCTCACGATGACGGATGTGGATATAGAATTTTAAATTTATGTAAAAACGGAAAACTTAAATCTTTTAAAGTTCATCGTTTGGTAGCTGAAGCTTTTTTATCAAAAATTGAAGGTAAAACTTTTGTAAATCATAAAGATGAAAATAAATCAAATAATTACGTTGGGAATTTGGAATGGTGTACATTCCTAGAGAACATAAACTATGGAACAAGAAATTCTAGAATAAGTGCTAAAAACATAAATAATAAATATTTTAGTAAAAAAGTACTATGTGTATCTACAGGTATTATATATAAAAGCATTAACGAAGCGTCGAGACAAACCGGAATATGGAGGCAAAATATATCAAAATGTTGCAAAGGATTAAGAAATTACGCAGGTGACCTGAAGTGGAAAATGATAAGCTAAACGACATCGCGAATATATCTCAATTATATAGTCTACTACTATTGCTTGAAGATAATAGTAACAACGAGATTATGGAAGAGTTGCAGAAACAGAACAAAGAGTATCTATCTAAGATTATCGAGTAAAACGAACTTATAATTAAACAGAACGAAGAGTTGTTAAAAAGGAAATAAAATGTTAAATAATTTAGTAAAAAACTTGACTCAGTTTTAAAAAGTATTATTATGAAGAACGAATCGCAATCGTGCGATCCGATAGTAACAGAACTCAGAATCAGAAAGGAAATTAAATATGAGTAATTATACAGTAAATATTTTGAAAACAATGATTTCAGCTGGTATTTTAGAAAAACCGGCAGATTGTCCGCAAGATTTGTGGGATCAAGCTCAGATTAAGGATGCTTCTTTTGAAGAAGTTGCCTCCTCTGAGAATGTTCCTGCTACAGCTCAATCTACGGATTTACAACCTGTTGGTGAGCATTACCCTTCATCTTATGGTTTGGATTCTTTTGGTGCAACAGCGGCTCCGATTTCGGTTGACGCCATGCTCAAGATTAAATCCGGAACATTGATGTTGAATGGTAAAGAAGTAATTAAAGCTCCGTTTAGAGCTAAATTACTGATTGGTGAATCGAAGTTTAAACGCTCGATTAAATGTAACGTCAACGGTCAGTTGCAATACTTCAGCACCTATGGTGGTGGCCGTTGTACGAATGGTCAACTTTGGACTGAAGTTGTAGCTAAATGTCAGGCTTTGGATTCTACGGCTTATGAATACGAATCTGCAGATTTGTGCTTCGAACTCTTAGAAGAAATCAAATCTACGGACGGCGGTGTTGTTGCAGGCGTGGGTCAACGCATTGGTTATACAACAGCTGCAACTAACAGATCTGAGATCGCTAAATTCAAAGATACTTGTATAGAAAGAGGACTCAATTTGGCTAACGCTGAAGTTGAAGTTCGTGTCGGCTTCAAATTGAACTCTAATAAATCCAACCAGAACTGGACAACTATTACGTTAGAAGTTCTGTAATCGAAAGGGGTAGGAGATGGATTCTCCAAAAATTTATATTTATGATTGTAACAACTACGTCAGAATTAAAGCAGAGACGTCCATCTCCGGTTCCTTCATTCGATCTTTATTAGAAGAAGCAAACAGAGATTCCGAGAATATAGTTAAGTTCTATGTTTTCGATGGTCCAAACGCTAACGAATATCGTCGAAATATTTATCCGGAATATAAAAAAACCAGAAAGTTACCTACCGATAATTTCTTTGAGAACTTAAAATGGTTCAAAGAACTTCTTAGATATTGTAAACCAAACGTTTGCACGATTCAAGTCTACGGGTACGAGGCAGATGATGTGATTGCTTCCATATCAAAGTGGTTCAAAGAGGTGACGATATTTTCTACAGATAAAGATTTACTCCAGATACCAAATGCTACTCTACCAATGGCAAACTCTGAATGGGAGAAGAGACGATATATTTTCACACGTAAAGTTTTATGTGGAGATCCATCGGATAACATCAAAGGTTTAAAGGGATTCGGAAAAACAACTTGGGAAGCATTACCTGACTACGGAAAAGGAATAGCGTGCGATTGGGTGGAAAATGGGTTCCCAGAGGCAAAATTGTTATTTGCTAAGCACTTACCCACAAGAGCTAAAAACATCGTTCTGGAGGCTTCTGACGAAGAAATAGATATGCTCAAAAAATTAGTTGGATTTAGAGACGTTGAAAGTGACAAGATAAAACTGAACTTTGGCACTAATGAACTAGATAAAATCGAACAACAATTATCGGAGTATATGTTATGAAAAGATTAGATGAAGAAACAATAAATAAGATAAAAAAGTTACGAAAAGACGGTTATAAAATTAAAGATGTTTGTAAAATGTTAAAAGTTAACAAGAACACCGTTGTTAAATACGGTAAGGGAGAAAAGAAATGCCAATAGAGCCATACAATTACAATGACGAGCCTAGTGGTAGAGTCGAGACTCTTGTGCAAGCCATTGATAAGATTGAAATATTGGAAAAGCAATTAAAGATTGCGGTTGGTGCGTTGAAAGATATTTACGAATGGGCAGATGATGAATGTTTTAAAGCCACGGATATAGCAGAAAAAGCCCTACGACAGATTGAGGAGTTAGAAGATGAAAAATAACGCAACGGTAAATCACCCAAGTTATTATAACAATCACCCATCTGGGATAGAATGTATAGAAATTGTTAGACATCACAACTTTAATGTTGGTAACGCTATAAAATATTTATGGAGATGCGGTTTAAAAGACGATAATCCTGCTGTCCAAGATTTACAAAAAGCCATCTTTTATATTCAAGATGAAATAAATAGAATAAATGAGAGTAAAAATAAATGAGTAAAGATTCAAATGATTGCGATGTGATGAATGAACTGTTTGACAGCGGAGAAGATAATACCGGATATTACAACCACTGGCGTCCGGTGGCTTGGTGTAATGAAGACGGTACTAAAATTCGTGACATAACCAAAAAAGAACAGATAGAATGGATTAAACAACAGAAAGGGAAAGATAGATAATGTTAGATATGGATAAAATAACGAAGGAACACGCTGAATTATTTCCTTTAGCAACCCCTGAGAGTCAGTTCCGTAAACTAGAGGAAGAGATACGCGAGTGGGAAGAAGCTAAAGACGATGAACACGTTAAAAATGAGTTAGCTGATATATTTATAGTTTGTTGCGGATTAAACCGTTGGTTCCCGAAGACAGCTGAAAATCTAGCCATGTGGTTCACGATTGGCCTGAAGGATGTTCTTGAGGATGTGGTTAATAAAAAATGGAACGTTAATCGAATCCGTGAATGGGCTTGGGACGGTAAAGTATATAAACATAAAGGGAAGGATGGTCACGAATGACAAGACAAGCAAGAACCATAACCTCGTGGAAAGTACCACAATATGAGCATAAAGCCTATGAAGTAACGTTGAATAAGACAGCTGCTCAGGAAGCAGGGTTTTACAAAGGTTGGTGGATTTATGTTGTAGACGATCGTTATCGTAACTACGGCCTTATCGGTAGAAGATTTAAAACTGTAGATGAAGTATTAAACTTTTTAGCCGAAGAATGTGAAGATATAACATATCATTGAAAGGAAGAATAATGGCTACAGAAAGCGTGAAGAATTTTTATAACTTGGCTGTCGGAGCTCATATCGACGCTAAAGAAGAAAGAGAAAGTCTCGATTTCTATGCTTCAGATCCGAATAATCTAGTTAGATTCTTGGATAGAATTAAAGAAGATCACGACATTACGTTGTCGCAAAACATCTGGGAATGTTGCTGCGGTAGCGGAGAACTTAGCGAAGTCCTTACATCTCGCGGATACGATGTCTTTAACACTGATATTGAAAACCGTGGATATAAGAATCAGCATTTAACTAAAGATTTCTTTGAGTTTAAAAACAAATTCAACGGTGACATCTTAACCAATCCACCATTCTCACTTGCTGAAAAAATGATCAATCACGCACTTGAGCTCGTTGATTATGGTTGTTATGTAATAATGTTCGCTCGTATTCAACTATTGGAAGGGACTCAGCGTTATGAATCTTTGTTTGCTAACCAATCTCTGAAGTTTGTTTATGTGTTTTCCTCTCGGGCCAGAACAGCTAAGAATGGCGATTTCGATAAATATAAAGCAGCACCTGCCTTATGCTATGCTTGGTTCTGTTTTCAGAAAGGTCATCTCGGAGAACCTATTGTGAGGTGGATAAAATGAGCTTACCGGATATTTACAAAGGATCCATAGAGTTATTCGAAAAAACATTTGATGTTCCGAAGCTCGTGTTTGAGATTGTTTCTATGATTAAGAGCCAAGCTACGTGTGGGAAACTCTATGACGTGGAAGTAGTTAACGCTAAAATGGAAGGTTTTAAGTTGAAGATTGAGTTTAAGACCAATGAAGATACTTATTTCACTCAAGCGTTTAACTTAGAGAACAGACTTGATATTGCCGATGAGTTTCTGGGTAATATGGGAGTCTCATTACAGAGTGTGAATTCATTGAAAGGGAGAAAATTTAAAGTGTTCTATGAGAATATCTTTAGAACAGTTGTATTGGGAGAGATTAAATGAAGCGTACTTATAAGTCATTATTGAATGTTTTTGATAAGTTGAATAAAGATAAGTTATCAACAAAGGAATTTAGAGAAAATTGCACAATGAAACGTGACAGTGTTTATCAAACATTGTCACGAGCTTTGAAAGATAATGTTTTGACAAGAGATGAATTTGGATTTTATTTTGTAGTTGACAAAGAAAATAGAGAGGATTAATATATAAAAAGAACTCAAGCTCTCCTCTTTTGAAAGCCTAGACCAAAGGCCCCACTAAGAGGGAGTATAATCTAGCCAGGTAGACATATTGCTAGTGGGATATTGGTCGCTCGTGCCCTCCTTTTAAAGGCAACTCTAGGATGCTTAGGTAGCGATGTTATCGAATTTAGGTAATCAAAGTATCTGGTGCGGGTTTTCATTAGAAATACAAATCGCTACCCTAGTTACCCACCTCTTCGGAGGTGGGTTATTTTTTTTTTATTGACATAGTGTATGAATTAGTGTAGGAAAAATATATGGTATGGTAAATAAATTTTAATCTATGAGGATTCTTGTTTCCATACCAGCAAGAATCCTCATCTCTTTTATGGTATGGAGAAGACTAATGTTAATATTCTGGGATTTTGAAACATTTAAGTATTGCTGGCTCGTTGTTATACTCGATCCAATTAAAAAAGAAGAAACAGTTATTGTTAATAATCCAGACGAACTCAGAGAATTTATGGATTCGCACAAGAATCACATATTTGTATCATATAACGGAAAGGCTTATGATAACTATATTGCTAAAGCTATATTAGCGGGATTTAATCCTTATGAGATGAACGAATGGATTATTACAAAAGATTTACCAGGCTGGCAGTTTGACGAATCTATTCGTAACTATAACTTTCTCTCTTACGATGCGTATTCTGAGCTTATGCCAAGTCTAAAGAAATTGGAAGCGTTTATGGGTATGGATATTCACGAGTCTAAAGTCAGCTTTAGATTAGATAGACCTTTGACGGAAGAAGAAATCCAAGAAACCATAGAATACTGCCGAGCTGATGTAAACGCACTATTAGCTGTATTTTGTAAAAGACAAGAAGATTTTGAATCTAAGTTTGAGCTAATTAAAATGTACAATATGCCTTTATCAGATTTGATTAAGACGAAAGCTCAATTAACAGCCACAATTTTAGGTGCTGAGAGAAAAGATTATGACGACGAGTGGGACTTACAATTTCCTACAAACTTGGAAATAAAAAAATATAGTTTTGTTATAGACTGGTTTAAAGATCCGAAAAATCATAACGAAGGAGCTAAATTAGAGTGTGAGATTGCTGGAATACCAACTACATTCGCTTGGGGTGGTGTTCATGGGGCGAAGCTAAATTATTTTTCTCAAGGACGTTTCATTGATGGCGACGTAGCGAGCCTTTATCCTTCAATTATGTTAGAATATAATTTACTTTCTAGGTCTATTCCGGAAAGAGGTAAACAAGAATTCAAAGAAATTAAAAACAAGCGTTTAGATTATAAAAAAACCGGTAAAAAGAAAATGTCAAATGCCTTGAAAATATGTATTAATGCTCTTTACGGTGTTAGTAATTTTAAAGGTTCTCCGGTATATGATCCGCGGCAAGCACATTCTGTGTGCTTAACGGGGCAATTATTATTGCTGGATCTAATTGAACATGTAGAAATGTTTGGAGAAATATCTAACATTAACACAGATGGGATCTACATAAAATTTGAATCTAAGGAGAATGAAGATAAATTTTATGAAGCGTGTAAAGAATGGGAAAAACGTAGCAGAATGGAATTAGAATATGATCCGTTTCATAAACTTGTTCAGAGAGATGTCAATAACTATTTGGCTGAGTCAGATACTATCAGTAAAAAAACCGGTAAATTTGATATTAAAGCTAAAGGTGCAGTTGTTAAAGATTTATCCGAGCTTGATTATGATTTACCGGTCGTGAACTTCGCAGTACGAGCCTATCTCTTGGATCAGATTCCGCCTGAAAAAACAGTTCAAGACAACGATAACCTGATTGATTTCCAGAAAATTTATCATGTGTCAGCACTCTACAATCGAGCTTTGAAGAACTGCACATTTTCTAAAGAATCGTACATTAAACCGGAGACCGGAAGGAAGAATACGAGAACAGTGTGGAATAAAGATGGTGAAGTGTTTGAATATGAACGTACGTTCCGAGTTTTTGCTTCAAAGAATTCGAATGACGGAGCTCTTTACAAACAGAAGATAGGAAAGAACCCAGAAAAGTTTGCCTCTTGTCCAGATAACATCTTCATCGAAAACGGAAATATTGTAGGAAAAAAGTGCTCGGAATACATTGACAGATTAGATAAAGATTGGTATATTCAAGAAGCATGGAGACGCATTGAGCAATTTTACGGAAGGAAAGTTCGATAATGCAGAATTGGCAGAAAGCAGAAGATATTGTTTATAATTATTTCAGTTCGAGAAAAGACTCTTATATAACACGTCTAACTGATACTCACGACATTAACGCTCAATTACGAAGATTTGGAGAAAGACCGATAGTTCTCGGTAAAAAGAGGGAGTCAGATTTTATAGTGATAGAAGATGGCGTTACTTATTTTGCTGAAGTTAAATGTACAACAAATGTCAGAGGTGTAACTAAATCTTTGTTTTCATCTCAAGAAGGTAAACGAAACAGAATATTACGAGCAAATGGTCTATATCACTATTTCATCTATTCTACGGTTAGAGAACAGTGGTATATGGTTCCAGGAACCGTTATTGCTGAAAACCCGAATAGAACTTGGGAAGAATTAAAGATATACAAAACATCGAGATTGGAGAATGTAATATGAGAGACGTCTTATTAGATCTTGAAACTAGCGGAACCAATCCGAATACAGCGGCCATAATTCAGATTGGCGCTGTGAAGTTCGATCCTTTTTCGGGAGAAATGGGAGAAACGTTTAAGGTCTCACTCAAAATGCCGAGAAATAGGTATTGGCAAGAAGATACTCGTAAGTTTTGGCTCAGCAGATTACCTTTATTTAACGAGATCGTCAAAGATGAGAAAGACACTTACGAAGGGTTTAAATCTTTTATAGATTGGGTTAACAAAGATACAATCAATCCAAGAGTTTGGAGTAAACCACTCAGTTTTGACGTACCGTTCATAGCAAGTTACTGTGAACAATATGATGTACCTAATCCTTTTAATCATTGGGAACATAGGGACGTCCGTTCGTTCCTTATGGGAATTTATGGAGAAAATTTACCAAAGTTAGAGATGAAGAACGGTCTAACTGAGCACGACGCTTTGTGCGATGCCGTTAATGAAGCTCTTTGGGTTATAGATACTTGGAAAAACAGAAATGAATTGAGGGTGTAACATGAATGTAGATGAAATTAAAATAAAGATGATAGATGCAGCTAAATGTGTTCACGCACAGGTAGATGCTGAATATCTCCAGAAAATAGCAAACTTCCGTTATCGGTTCAACGTTCCTATGAACAAATGTCCATGCGAGCAAGAAAGCGACGAGCGCGGATGCGTTGGAAAGAAATGCTTAGCCGAGATGGATAATGGAAAACCGGATAAAGACGGAAAGAAATGGTGTAAATGTCATTGTTTTTATAAGAAGGATTGATGAAATGAGAATTATTAGGTTTTGCGCTACTTGGTGTCCTAAATGTAAGATCTTTGCAAATAAGAATAAGTTAGGGTATGATATGGATATAGACATCGATCTACCTTCTTACAAGAGAACCATTGTTAAATATCAAATCAGTGTAATACCTACATTCTTAGCATTAACGGAGAGCAACCGAGTAATTGGTAAACTCTCTAATCCGTCAACAATAGAAGAGTATGAGGAATGGAAAAAGAAACTAAAAAAGTAAATTATAACTATTATGACGATGATGAGCTTGATTTTACGCTAATCACCGATACTCACTTTGGAAGAACATTCAAAGACGGCGTTCCGTTAGATAGACGTGGTGAGTATGAAGAGAAAATTTACGAAGATTTTGCAAAGGAGTTAGACTCTAGCAATAAAAGAATAGTAATTCACGCTGGGGATTTATTTGAATCTCCGTTTGTGAGTAACGAAGTTCTGATGAGAGTTTATGAGATTATACGAAAGAACAACCATCCGTTGAATCATTATTACTTCATAGCTGGCAATCATGATCTCAGTAAAGATGAATCTAAGAAATATTGCACGAGCTTTTATATTCTCAGCAAATTGTTAAAGAACGAAACCAACATTCACTTCATTGAAGATAAACCTGAGATTGTAGAAGATGGTTTGTTGTTAGTTCCGTACAGTCATTTCAAAAGTGCCGATGACTTAGTTAAAGATGGATTAAATACTAAAGTTAAATGTATTATCGGTCACTTCGATGATCCAACTCCGGCCGCAGTGGCTACCTTCACGGGCCGAAAATATAGCGGACACTTTCATAAGAAACATTTGACGCAAGACGGAACTTTATTCATTGGATCTTTCTATCCGATTGCTTTTGGTGAGGAGAGCGACGATTCAGTAATGGAAACTATGACTTTAACTGAATATAACAATAGGAGTGAAGAAGAATTAAAAGACAAGAGAGTTAGAATTTTACTTAAAGAAGGTGAAGAACTCCCGAGTGAATATAGCTGCTTGCAGTTGATAGGAAAAAAACTCGGAAAAGAAGAAGACGTTGATCTTGAAGTTAAGAGCGATGTTGACTTCGATTTCAGAACTTTGTTTATGGATTGTGTAAAAGATAGTGGTATAGCTGACGAATTATGGAACAGATACATTCGTCTGAAAGGGAACGATTGATGATTTTAGGGTTGAGAGTTGAAAATGGTGTAAAGTATAAAGATAAAACATTTAAGTTCGAGAAAGGGTTAACGACTATTGTCGGAGAAAACGGAGCCGGAAAGTCACTAATTCAAGAGTTTATCAGATTTGGGTTGTTTGGAAGCTCAGCTCTAAGAGGAAAGATCTCGGACTATGATCCAAATTTGAGAATAACTCTCGCTATTAAAATCAGAGATGAAAATATAATAATAAAAAGAACTCTAAAAGATTGTGTAATAACAGCGTCAGAAGGAGAAGAAGTCCGTGGTACATCTACTTGTAATGATTGGATTGTTAGAAGACTTGGTTACAATATGTCAGTTTTTGACATTGGTAATGCAGCTAAGCAATTCGAAATAAATAAACTCGGTGATATGAAGCCGACAGAACGTAAAAACGCTATAGATCAAGTAATTGGTTTAAACGTTGTAACAAAACTTATAAAAGAACTCAAAGACGAAAAGAACGAATTAAAGAACTTTGTCAAAGGATTCGAAACGGCGTTAGTTGAACCAGTAGAACCTGAAAAGCCAGAGGATTACGTAGATTCGAAGGAATTAATTAAAGTTTACGACGAAAAACTTACAGTCAAAGACACTGGGAAATTACTAAAGAGCAAGTGTGAAGAGTTAAAGTGCGATCAAGTAGACGAATGGAAAGATAAAGTCCCAGTGGGGGATTTGAAGAATGAAGCTCTGTATAATTATTATAAGAACGAGTTTGATAAGTTGGTAAAAGAATACCCAGTTTGGGGATCAAAATATACCAGAGAGCAATTAACTAAATGGTATTTAGACAGTAGAGCTTGGAGAACATGGAAAGAACCTGAGGTCAGTTTAGAAGAAATCCGAAAACAAAAGTCCCAATGGGTTGATTATTTCACTTGGAAAAATGCTACGAGAGCTAAGTGCCCGAATTGTGGAACTGAGTTCGCTCTTGGAGATGTAAAAGAAGTCGATGAGCCACAATTTCCGCAAAACTATCTGAACGAAATGGAAGTGTTATGGTTGACAAAACCTACAGTGGATAAGCCGAAAGTTTTGATTGATGAACAATTCTTGGAAGCTGAAACTAAGAAAATCGAAGCTCAAGAAAAAGGTTATGAGTATTCCAAGAAAATGGCTGAACTCGGTGATTGCGATTACGAACTTCTGAGAAAATATACCGAGCATCAAGAAAAGTATAAGAAATGGAAAGAATACTACAGTTATAGAACCAAATTAAGGGCTCTTGGTGATATAACTGAGATAGAGAACGAGTGCGAAATTTTATGGAATAAAATAACTGAAGCTAAGCTATACGAGAGTAAGATTACTGAGTATAAGAAACAAAAGCAAAATTACGACACTTTAGTTGAAAGTATTAGTGAGAAAAGAGATAGAATTGAGAAATTGGAAAAAGCAATATCTGGTCTCACTGAGTTCACTTCTTCAGTAAAGAACTCCATTATACCTTCTCTGTCCTCTGTGGCCACTTCTCTTTGCAGAGAGATGTCAAATTATGATATATCTGAAATTAAAATAAATGACGATTTCGAGATAACTGTTGACGGTAAGGAATTATGCTTGTTATCCGGTAGTGAGAAAGCGATTGCTAATTTGGCTATTCGTTTGGCCTTATCGTCAGTTCTAACGAGAAAAATATTCAACGTCTTTATGGGTGATGAAATTGATGAATCTATGAGCGAAGAAAGAGCCAACTCTACAGCTGAGTGCCTGAGACGTTTATCTTCGCAGATAGAACAAATTATTCTCATATCACACAGACATATTGTGGGTGACAATATCATAAAGATTTGATGTTGTTCTTGACAATATAAGAATGAGATTTTATAATTTTTCCAGAGGAGGTACCTTGCTATGTTTAAATTCTTATTAAATTTGTTCAAGAAAAAATCAGAAGTGAAGGAAAAAATAATGGGGATTGATTTATCTACTGCACCAAGAGGGATTCGTAACAACAATCCAGGTAATATAGATTATAACCCAATCAATAAATGGAAAGGGTTAAATCCAAAATCTAAAGAGTTAGATTCCAGATTTTGCGTGTTTATCTCACCTGAATACGGAATCAGAGCTTTACTGGTATTGCTTAGAAATTACGATAAGAAATACGGGTTAAATACAGTTCGTCAAATTATTAACAGATGGGCTCCGACACACGAGAATAACACGAGCGCTTATATGGAACACGTCGCTAAGCAGATGGGGGTAAAAGTTAACGAATGCTTAAATCTCTCAAATAGAGCAACATTAATTGCATTGGCCAAAGCTATTGTAACTCACGAGAATGGAGTTCAACCTTATGCCGACGCTATTTATCAATCTGCTTACGAGTTAATTTAGAGGTAAGAGAATGAGCCAGACTTATGAAAATATTCCAGTTACGGAAAAAATGTATGACTCTCTGAATAAAATTTTGGAGAGAGATAACACTGGAGTTACATTAAGTTCCGGAACTGCGTTTCCGCAAGAAATTGAAGAGTGGATGATTGGAAGAATGTGCCTTAGAACAGATCTGAAGGCACTTTACTATTTATCTAGTGTAGATCCTATTAAATGGGATCTTGTCATTGATTTTTCTCAAGAACTGGCCACAAAAGATTATGTT
>Ga0326513_10001764_pt1 | contig 16423 bp, 28 predicted proteins | sample 2_2465_0518_D_FD_203654 | JGI IMG/M metagenome (GOLD analysis project Ga0326513, IMG submission 203654) | Bovine rumen microbial communities from UC Davis, California, United States - 2_2465_0518 | ecosystem: Host-associated > Mammals > Digestive system > Stomach > Rumen | place: USA... | reverse complement strand
TTGAGAAGCTAACACATAAGTATCAGAATCATCAGTTATATAATAATATACGTCAGGATTTACTTCTTCATTAGTTACTAAGGTTTGATAAGCAGATTTAGTGAGTGTTACCATTACTGGAACATCCTTCTTTAGAGCAATTTCATCATTGTTAAATGTTAAAATATTTCCAATAGAAAGTTGATTAGTTCCATCAGTAATTAAAGTAGTAATAACAGAAGTAACAGAAATATCAGTATCTTTTTGTAAATAGTTAGTTTCTATATTCTGAAGGTCTGAAGTTCTTTGAGCGGTTTGAGCGTCTTTATAAGTGTTAAATTCAGATTGTTTAACAAATATAAACTCACCTTCAACATCTCCTTCTCCACCTAACATAGCTATCGTTACATAATCCTCAAGAGTAGTTGCAAGTTGACTTTTAGAAACATAATTCTAAGCAATTTCTTCTGGTGTATCAAATACGAGAGCAGATATAAGAGCATCTACCTAAGCCTTTGTATAGGTTGTTCCAGCAATATAAGATTGAACTCCAGGTATTGTATAATAGTTTACCAATTCAGATTGAAGAACATAAGTTTCATCATCTCCAGTTATATGATAGTATGTATTTTCATCAATCTCATTGTTCTCTACTAAAGCATCATATTCTACTTTAGTAAGAGTTACATGCGGAGGAATATCAGAAATTTTAGCAATTGGGTCTCCATTTATTGATAAACCTTGTGGAGTTACATCAACTTCGAGTTGTTGATCATTTACTCTCTTGGATTTAATCTTTGCTACCGTTATAGAATCAAGCTCACCATCATCCCCAACTTTTAAACACTGAGCTAATTCTGCAGCAACTCCTTGTTTGTATGTTTCTAATGCTGTTTTGTCAGTTTGATACTAGGCAGCAGTAACAAATATAAAATCACCTTCACCTATGTCATCTCCAGTTAAATCTGTAAATTTAACAAACTTATCAAGAGCCTCATTCTTAGTAAAGAAATTACTACGTATAAATGAATCAGAATTTTCTAAATTGAACATTGTAAGAGGAGCATAAGTATTCTCAACATGTTCCAACGTAGCATAAGTATTAATTACATTTTGTAAGATTTCATTTGTCCGAGTTAATCCAGCAACCGGAGCTTTAGTAGACAACGTCGCTAAAACTTCCATCCAATCAGAGCGTTTAACATATTCTTGTAATTCACTCTCCGCTGACAAAGAATCTTCATAAATATAATAATAGGTATCCTGATGAAGATATGATTTTGATTCATCTATTGGTTGAAAAAGATTGTCCGTATTATCTTTCCATTCTTTATATTCTGCTTCTGTACAGGCTATAATTTGAATAGATTCATAAGATGCTCTCCAACCAGCCTTTTCATTAATCTTTGATTTATCCACCAACATATAAATATTACCGTTGTCAATATTTGCAACAGTCATACCTACATATGCATAAGCAGGCGGAATACTGTACAGTTCGTGGATGTTATTAACAACTGTTCTGTTGTCAAGGGGTTTTGGTACTTGAACTGTAAGTGATGCACTAATTATTGAATCACCAGTATATTTATACATTAGATAACAAGTGTAAAGTTAATTCTATGTGGAAGAATAGCCGCATAGCTATCTATCTTGGTATATACCTTATAAGTTATACCATTTAATTGTTCAGTTGTTTGATTCCATCCGTCCATATCTACATCTAGATAACCTAAACCACTATCCAATTTAAATGAATGTATTACTGAACTTTGTCCCGGAAGTTTAACAACTGCGTGTTTATTTAATGAAAAATCAATAATTCCCGATTGTTCATTTACAGGAACTAAAATTTGTTTAGAAACACCATTCTCTGAATTACCTGCATACCAAGGGTATGTTGCTTTTACTTGATAAGAAGTAGTAACTTGTCCAGCTTCTACTCTTTGATCAGTTGTTTCTCCTCTATTATTTACTAAATATTCTCCAGCTTCATAACTTACAGAACCAGAGAAAGTATAAGTTCCTGCAGTGTCATAATATTCTTTTTCATAAGGAAGACCTCTGAATGTAAGAGTATTAACAGTTTCTATAGTTTCTCCGGCATCTCCGGCAGAATAATCTAACTAAGGAGTATATACTGGAGAATTCACTTCTACTAAATTGTCTACATAAGTGTAAGTAAGAGTTGGCTATATTAAATCTCTCGTATCAGCTGGGAATAATACTTGGTCAAGTATTTCAGATAATGACTTATCTTTAAGTTGTCCCACTGTTATTCCTTCGTGAACTGGAGAACTAGTAGAATCTGGAAGAGTTGTATTATATTTTAAATCCCCCAGAGCGTCGGTAGTTTGCTACTGAGTTTCTTTAATGTCTGAGATATCTTGATTAATACTTTCGATATCACTGTCATAACTTTTAACAAATAGTCCATCATTTTTAACTTCAAGGATGTTTCCATTTTGTTGAGATATTTTTACTTCGATTACTTCTAATACAACCTCTGTTACTGGTTGATCATTTTCATCTAATACGGGTTCATTGTTTTTGTCTAAAACTGGTTCTTCTTTAACAAGAAATTCTATTGTTTTTGATTGTTCTAGATTATTCTAAATCCAATCATGAATATTTTTATCAACATTAATATTAGTTAAAGCTGTATTAAGAGCAATTATACTATTATTAATATCAATAATCTATTCTTCAATATGTGTTATATTAGATTGATGAGTATCAAGTTGATTCTAAAGAGATGTTTGTAGATTATCAACTCTAATTTCAAGATTATCAAACTTTTGACTAAGTTCTTGTATCTGCTCATCATTAGCCTCATACGTGCTCACATAATATAGAGCATAATCGAGAGCTTGCTTAACATTGTGAATTTCTTGTTGAATATATGGGCTTATATATTCGTACTACCATTGTTGTTCAATAAATCTAGTTAAATCGGCATTATCTTCGATATGCCCCGTGATATTGCCCCAAGTCAAAGTATATTCATCACCGATTCCTAGATTCTTACGAGCCTTAGCTTTTTCCAATTTAGTTCTAAATTCGCCCAAGTAATTGGACTTCATTAGAGGAATTGGTTGGCTTTCATACTTTGGTACTCTCTTGCCGCAATATACTCGATTACCGTTACTTACCTCGGCGTATATAGATTGTATCATGGTAATTTAATAATTTTTGTTCGACAAAATCACGTTTATCTATTAATACAGGAAGACCAATATAACAAATTAAATTCATTAAGAAATCGTATTTAGGTTGTTTACCTTTCCTAAGTTCTCTTAATAATTTATCATATTCTTGGATAGCCTTACCTTTTAATTCACCTAGAACATCCGCAGCTGGCATCAGGTTTAATTATTGAAAAGTCTTTACAATATCCACCACAACGCTGGAAGTTTTCTAGGAGGCGTTGAGCTTCTAAGTATTGCTTAAATCCAACTAAGTAATCTATGATATTGAGAGTCATCCAAATCATATCTCTAGCATATATTAAATCATCATACTTGCCATTATTACAAGCATTTAACAATGCTTCGAAGATTTGTTTACAATACCATATATAACAATTTTGTAATCCTGCTGTATAGAAGACATCTACTCTACATTTCTGTATTGTAGTTCCTTCTATATTTCTATCAAGTATTTCTTTAACTGTACATTCAGTTAAAGTTCCTTCTATTTCTTTATAAACTTTTTCTCCATCGGTCACATAAATAGTATCATAATATTCTCTATAATTGTCAGAGGAATTTTCATACCAATCCATGTTTGGAAGAATTACATGGTCAACTGTGTAGTAACCATCTGCATTAACATTAAATGTTACAGAGTCTAAATCTTCCGAGTGATCGTCTAGGAGTACATCTATTAATGTTATTTTGTTTGTTTCCACTTTTATGATGGCATTTAGAGAAGCGGTTTGACTATATTTAAAACTGTCATAAGATGTTACAACCTCAACTTCTTCATCCAAATACTAATCATATTCTTTAGAGAAATCTTCTAATATGATTTCCCCATTCATGGAAGTATGAATGTCAATACTAAACTCCATAATTATTCAGATTGTTGATTCATAGGATATAATGAGAATAATGAAATATTCCATACGGCCTTTTTATTCTCATCAGCACCAGTTGTAGGAAAATCTTGACCAGCATCTCTATGTCTTATTGCCATATATCCAAATGGTTTACTTGGACTAATACCTTCAAAATAATTATGCCACTCTATACTTTGATTACCATTTTGGTCTATCATAGTTACTCCATAATCGGCAGGACCTTGTATAGCATTATCAATTACAGTTTCTAGTGCTAAGTACATAACCTATGTTTCTGGATATAAAGCTGTGGCAATTATTTCATAAGTTGTTTTAATAACAGAAGTAGTGTTATCAACAGTCCATGTATATTCAGTTTTCTTCCAGGCGTATGGTGCTAAGCTAGTAGGAATATTCATAACTTCTTCCCATACAACATTTGCCCTTGTAGCATCATTAAGATAAGGAGTTTCTATGTTAGCATACTTAATAACAACTCCTAATGCTCCAGCAACTTCTGTACCACCACTTACAGCCTATTGTAATGTTTGTATACTGCTAAGTAATGCTTGTAAATCTTCTTTTACAGTATAGCCAGAATTTGTAACGCCACTTGGAATATACTACGCTTCTGTATATGGCTGAAATGATTCTGATCCATCATATAATTGTTTTATACTTGCCATAATCAAATATGTCTAATTTTATCGTTATATGGATTACCATCATGTAATTGGGCAATCTCCACCTCTGTTCGTTTTTCTTCTATATCCAATTCACGATTCTTGTATGTACGATCAGATTGAGCTTTATACCAGTCTACTTGATATTGTAGTTGAACTTTAGTTCCTTCAAGTTCAAGTTTTTTCTCATTGAGTTGTTCAACTTTAGTTTGTGCTTTTTGCAATTCTTGTTGCAATTGTTTATTTTGATTCTAAAGTTCTTCAACTTGTTGAGATAATTGTTGTAACTGATTATTTTCCTCTTTCTGAATCTTCATAGCTTTTTGTACTTTATATTTAAGATCTGTAAGCGATTTTGCTGACATAGCCTCAAATATAATATCTGGAGTAAGAAGCTAGCTTTTAATTAATTCGGGTATTATCTATTTAAGATTCTGAAGTTCTTCCATAACTTCCGTACTAGCTGTAATATGTATATCAAAGTCAGTAAGAGTGAAGTATTCAGGAAGTGCTGTAAATATTCTCTAATATTTATCTCCAAGTATAATAGTTCCAGTCAAACCTTTCTTATATACAATTTTAGCTTGATTAAGAGCATCAAGTAACATTTCACAAACAATTAAATCCATCTATTGGAAGTAATGTTTAGTTACTATATAAGAATTTTGAACACCTTGTTTAATATTAGTAACAGCATCTCTTTGTTCAATTCCATTAAGTCTTTCTCTGAATACTCCAGTTATAGAAGATGTTGTTTGTTCAACAGATTGTATAGCCATATCTATAGCTTGAACTGCTTGTGCTTTTAATGTATCATCAAATCCATTAAAAATAGTGTTCATTGGAGCATTACCATTATCATTACGTCCTTCTTGAGTTGTATCAATCCATTGTATTCCAGCTTTCTTATAAGCTATCCATTTCTGAATACGTTCTGGCCATTTTACGCCTAAGTTAGTCGGAATTAAGGACATATCCATAATAGTTCCAGATGTACCACTATTAGCAATCAGATTATCACGATAATAGATAAGTAAATCATACTTATCTTGTAAATGCGCACATTTTAAAATAAGAGAATAAGGACGTTTAGAACGATTTAAGAAATAAACTCCATTTACAGAAAGATCACATTCATTTGGTCTATCCTTTGTTCTAATTGCAGTCTTGTCCTCACCTCTGAGTATATATATTTCTTCTCCGATTCTTATACAATTATAACGCCTCATTTTAAAGTCGTCTCCAGTTTCTAACCATTCAACGTCATATACCGGAATTAATCGGAATCGATGAGAAGCTGAATATTCATCATCAGGGTACCCAGGAATAGAATCAGATTCAACATCATCTTCTTGACTTACAAAGTCTGCATATGAACGACGATAAATTGCTTGTCCTTCATACCATTCTTCTTTAAGTTGTTTTAAATCTTCCTTAGGTATTTCTTTACCATATTTGGCTAGTATTTGTGATTTAGTCATCCATTTTCTTACTACACATCTATAAGACTTTCTTACATAAGGCGAATCAGGATTTCTATCCACAAACGTATTAAGTGGATCTAATACTTCAATATCAACATTAGTACCACTAGGAGAAGCTTTAACCCTAAAGAATGTATATCCAGTTATCAATAAATCTGTTAATAACTATCGTAGTTTAGTAATAAAATCGACTTCTCTTGACTGCATCATATACTATACTAAGTTCTATGCTGCTATCTCATATTGAGACACAAAAGATTGATCAATGTCCTAAACTATTTTATCTAGCTATTTCTTAATAGCAACATCCGTAGGGTCTTTACCTTGTATCATCTAAACTAACGAATTAGTCAAATGGTCTTTGAGAAACTTGACTATTCCATTGGTTATTTCTAATTGTTTTTCTCTGGTAATAGCACTTATCGTTTCTTCATCCTTACATGAAATTTTTGGTATAATCGGAGTACCTAAATACTCACCTACCAAAGCATCCACATGCTTTTTTAATAAAGGTGTAAACTCTACGGAAGTTGGACTACCAATTCCGAAGTTCTCTTCTAAGTATTTAAACTACTCAGAATCTCTCTTGCCATTATAATAATTATAAGCTTTCTAAAGCTCGTATTTATCATATACAAGTTCCGAAATGACTTCGTTCGTTTTGTCTATAAGTTCTTTCTCGCTCATTACAAACTTTTATAGTATCGCCTGGAACTTTTGTCGCCAAATAATGCTTAACTTTTTGCAACTTACGACTTCTAAGCTCTTCACGAATAAATTCAAGGAACTTATCATCTGGTAAATCGGCTATTAAAACTAAAGGATTCTCTGACCTATCAAGATTCAAAGACACTTTATAGCCGATTGGATCTAGGTCTTCCACTTTAATGGTACCTATGAACTCCATCTTGTACAACTGCCGTATACAGTCGAGTATCGCTTGTTTCAAATCTGTATGAGTCATCCTCAGTTTTTATTTGATATTCTATTTTTGGTTTCTTTGGTATAACACCAAAATGTTTTATACCTCTTTCATCAGTCCAATAACCAAAATCTTCAAATTGTGCATCATCGTTTTCTACCTTAACAGGCTATCTTCCAGATAATTCTTGATCAGCTAATTCCATCATACCAAAAGCAGCTACAATATCGAACTTACCTTTATTTTCGTCATTATAACTTGTTAATTGATCAAGTATTTCTTCAAACCATATTGTATGACAATAATCTTCTACAAAGTCAGCTGTTAAATCAGTATGTTGTTCAATAACTGTCTTGGTTGCAGGAGTACCATATTGTTTTGTAGTACCGTATTTAACGTCAGTAAGAGTAGCACGAGGACGTTTCATAAAATATTGAAGTCCGTGATTTTCTCTTGCCCATGTAATCATACCAACACGAGTTGCTTCTATGTTTATCTTACAATTATAATATCGTGCAAGACACATAGCTATTTTGTAAGCTTCTCTAATGTTTCCTGGTCTGTCTTTATACATAGCAACTACTTGAGGTTCACTAACTCCAAATGCTCTTCGCTTAATTACCATGCAGAAATCAGAAGGTTCTTTTGTTTCTTTCGATGTTTGGTTTTGACCTATATCAATGCCGTCAATCCCTGCTACATATAAATTTTCCATTTCTTTGTAAGCAGGCATTTCAAATTCTTCACCTCTTTCTTCTGCTATAGCTTTTTTCTTCTGCATTTCTTCCATGTAAAGATCTGACCACACAGGATGTTCTAGAATCTTTACTTTACCATCAGGATGCGGAATCCATTTAATTCCGTCTATATTCTCATAAGTATGTTTACCATTCTTATAAAAATAATCAATATATCCTGATACTGGACGTGGACCTATTTTATGCAATCTTATAGCTGCTAACTATTCAGATATTTTAATTTTATTGAACTTGTTGACACCTTCTAAGTTGAAAGCTTCTTCAGCAAACCAACAACGTTCTGCACACTTCTTATAATATTCTTCTGGAACTGCTAAAAGGTTATCTCTTTCTTCCTAAAGTTCTTTCTTATATTCTGCTTGCTTACATACACCCCTGTTGTCCATAAATTCAGAACGAAGAGATTGTACAAAGTAAGGAATAAAGAAACCACTTTCTATATATGTTCCATCCTAGGTATAATTATGTCTATAAGGTAAAACTTTAAAAGCTTTAGGATGGTAATATATCTTTTTAAGTCCTTCTAGAGGAGCACCCATATCACCACCTGTTCCACCATATAACATAGTACCACGAGGTACACCCTGAACTTCACAAAGTTCTTGTCCTTGTACAACTGCTGTTGTAAGTCCTGGCCAAGAACCGGCCTCATCATATATTAGTAAATCAACACGATCACCACGAATATTAGATGGTTTAGCGGCGTTGATTCCTATACATTCAGATTTAAATCCGAAGTCTTCGAATTGCCCTTGTACTTTCTATTGGTATCCTGACTTCTTATGAAGCTATTTATCAATAATACGAGGTTCAAACATTCCACCTCCAGTACAAGTATTTAAAAATGTAAGAGCATGGTCAAATTTACTAAATGTTCCATTTAAGAATGTATCATTGTAACAAGTAATCATTGTTCTACTTGCTCTGATAATTGTATACATTCTTGCAGCCAAAGATGCATTAATTTCGGAGAAACCAATGGAACGAGCTTTAAACATTGCAGCATGTTTGTGTAATACTCTTGCCATTTCTAAATAATGAAAGAATGTATAATGAGAAGCAAAAAATATAGGAAAACCTTCATCAAGTCCAGAGCCGGAAGCCTTTTTTTCATCTACCAGAGGTAAACGATAGAAATTTAAAAAGAAATAATTATCCCCAGTAATACGATAGCCATTAACAGTCATTCCATACTTGCAACGTTTATATTGTTCTAGCCAGAACTCATTGTAACGTTTACTATTTCTAAGAAATGTACAGTATTTGCCAGTTTCTTCAAAAACCTTACGAGTTTCTATAAACCAATTAGGATCAAAATCAAGACCTTGTGTTTCGGTTATTGGTCTATATCCGGTAAGTTCATAAGATAAGGTAGGATCAAATACCTCAATTTTTTGGTCAGCTGGAACATCCCAATAATTTTTATCTTGGTCTCGTTCCTATCGTATTTGGTCAACTAAATCTCTAGCCTCCTAAGCATCTTCTTCTATTTCTTTTTTGTTTACTTCATCAATAATTTCCTGAACCTCATCAGGAAGCTTTTTCTTTCTTGTCATTAGAAGTTACCTGGATCAAATCCTTCTTCAATACCTGCTCTAATTGTAGATTGTTCTGTAAGTTCTTTCTTGACTTGTTCTTCAAGAGTTACAAGTTCCTCATGAACTTTATGAAGTTGTGACATTTCTTTCATAACCTTTTCAGCTTGGAAGATAGGTTTACCATTAACATCACGTTCATTTAAATCTACAATAGTATCGAAGTAATCTATAAATTGATCAGCAGCACGTTTAGCAGATTCAAGTAATTTAATAGATTTATTTGAATCTTGAAGTGCTCTGTATTTTCTACAAGCCGCTCTAAAGATAGGGTCATTGAACTATGACTCTGTCAGTCCGGAATCGCTTAAAGCTTCTTCATGTTTTTCTTGTTCAGTATACTAATTATAAGGGCTTTTCCAGTCAATTGCCAGGTATATATAGGTTAATTCAGCCCAAGCTCTATCTTTAGATTTTGACTTGTCTCTATTAAGAAGTTCTCTAAATTCTTTTACTAAAAGTATTTCTGGTTCATTAAGCTCTAATTCTTTACTTACATTGTTATATAAAAACACATTCATAATCATTAACCAGTTTTAAATTATTTACTTTCTAACCTTGGCTCCGCCACAGGCTTTTTGTTTCTTGAAATTAGCAATTACTTGTTTGCCATTTGGTTTGTTAGCTTTGCCACCTTGTTCTTGTTTAGCAGCACATTTCTTACAAATCATTCCACCCTTTTGGAAATACACAACTTCTTGTCCTTCTGGGCAGCCACCTTTAAGCGTTCTAACATAATTAAGTTTAGCACCTAATCTAGCTTTAGGAGCACCTTGCATCTCTTGTAAGAATTGACCCATTGCTTGTTCTAGTGCCTGTGGATCACTTTGTAATTGTTGAATATTCATTCCTTTAGTTTGAGCCCACTTTCCAAAAGCTGCCATGATTTTCTTTTGTTGATCTTTAGGTAACTTAGCTAGTTCTTGAAGAATACCTCCTTGTGCGACTCCACCTGCTTGATATTTATTAATCATTTTCTTCTATTTTAATTAAGTCCTTAGTATTAAATACAGCTTCTTGCATTAAGCCGTCTGTTGTAAACCATCTACACTTAATACCCTTTAATCCGGAACTATCTTTAAATAGCGCTTGTTCTTTACGTAATACAAGCATAACAGGAGCATACATTACATTATGCTATCGTAATGTAACGCAGTCTCCTGGCTTAAAGTACACTTTTTCATTCTCTTCCATAATTCTCTTTTCTTTCTGTTAGTTTTTCATTAACAACAGCTATAATTCTGCTTTCAGCTACTGCTACAAATCCTTGTCTAAAGAAAGGAACCATACATTCACTAGCTATAGACCAGAATACTACGTCTCCTGGTTTTAAGAATTCGCACTTATAACCAGTTTCAATAACTGTTCCCACACGTATAAATTGTTTTTCTTGTTCGATCTCCCCAGTTTCATTTGACTTATATTCGGGAGTCATTCCACCTAAATCAGTAATAATTCCTCCTTCTATTTTAACTTCTTGGAAAGGATTATTATCAAATGGTTTAACTAATACGTAAGAAGTCATTGGTAATATTTCCAAACCATTTATATTGTGAGAAATCTCTTTAGCATAACTTACTAAAGCTTCATTATGTTTTTCAAACTTGTCATTAATCTTACTAACACTTTCATTAAACTTTTCAGCTTGTTCTTCAAGCATCATATCTTCTGCATTTTTACCGTTTACTGTAAAAGATTTTCCTGTGCCCTCCATTCCAATTAAATCTTGGGCTAATTTTTCATTTCTGTTCATACTCATTTACCATTTATCAATCATACAATGTTCATCTTCAACTCTTGTTTTACTCTCTAAGATACAACCACATTGATTACAAATATATTGACCAGCAAACTTGATTCTATGTTCACAAGTTTTACATATTGCTAATCTTTTAGTTGCTAAATCTTGTTTTTTGTTAAATACATTTCTAAATGTACCAACTATTATGTTTCTGATTTTTTTACATACTCTAACCATTTTCCTGCCGGACATTTACTCATAGGATTAGCTATCTTCCATTTTAAATGACACCCACAACCTTTTATATATCCTTTTTTAGGATATACCTCTACATCATTTGTTTTAGGATTTAAATAAAGGCTTGCATTACATATCTCATTTACATTATCGCAGATAGGACAACTGCGACATATCATAGTGCGTTCAGTAACATATTCTGGTATCATAATTAATATTCTATTCTTTGACGTTTCTTTCTGTTTTCACTTAATACGTGTTCTTTTTTGAAATATCCTAACATAACTCCAACTTCCTTTTTAAGATAGGGCATATGATATACCGTCATGTTATTATCATGATCAAAGTGAACAAGAACCAAATCTTCAATTTCATATTCAGGATTAAGTTTTTGAATCATCCAAGCATATGTAGAAAGTTGCATAGCATAATGCCAATAATTAACATCATCTAAGTTATTAAGAGGATATTTCATCTTAACTGAAGATTTTGTTTTTGTATTAAAGAAACTCTTAGTTTCAATTTTCTTATTAGTTTTCCAATCGGCAATTGTAATTTTATTACCTTTTTTAACCAATAAGTCTATTTGCCCAGCAACAGCCAGTTTTCCGTCTTGAGTTACGTATGAAATTAGATATTCTGGATATACTGCATTCTCCATATCTAAATCAGTATAATCCTTACGGCATTCAAACTTTCCACCAATTTCATATTTACTAAGATTGATGTCCTTAGGTTTCTTGTAAAAAGAGTTCTCCAATTCTGCGTGAATCTTAGTTCCACGTTCGCAAGATATTCTCTTCTCTAAATCCCAAGCATCTAGTATAGCTTGTTGTTCTCCATTGAATGTGTCTTCACTAATATCATACATCTCAAGTATTACTTTATCAAATTTCTTAGTAGCCAATAAAGACTTTTTTTCAATTGCCCAATCTTCCTTTGGTAAGAGTTTTTCTAAGGCTTTATATGCAGACCAAAACTGTTCATCAAAGGGTTGGGTAAAAGAATGAATCATTGTAGTCACAGAAGTAAACTTTAAATCTGGATTAGTAACATCATAATAAATATGAGCATCCTCTTCAAAAGCTATATTTCCGACTTGTTTTGTAATTTTACTTTTATCCATTTATCATAAGTCATTAAAACATTAAATACATTAATCTAAATTTATTTTATACTTTTCAAGTATAAGCATATTATTTGTCAGAAACAAATCAATTATTGTTATAATATGTTAAACTTATATACCTTTGATTTATTTGGCTTAGAAATGGTCCCAACCTTTAGTAAAGGAAGTAAAATTCACATAAAGAAAAAGAATCGTGGGAAATTTACTGAGTCGGCTAAGGCAGCAGGAGAATCTGTTTAGGAACATGCTGCTAAAGTATTAAAAGATCCTAATGCAACTCCTTTACAAAAGAAGAGAGCTAATTTTGCTAGAAACGCTGCAAAATGGAAACATGAAGAAGGTGGAAGTGTCCATAAACCTTCCCAAAGGTCGCAACCTTGGGGACATAGAAGTATTTTAGATAATGGATGGCAAACGACTAAGTAGTTAAAGAATACAAAAAATGTTTATAGTAAAAGTAAATCCCAAAAATAAACATCATTGGTTATTAGGAGATTATTTAGGTAGAGGCGGAGAACATACAGTATATACTAAAGGAAAGTATGTATATAAAATTAGAAGAAAAAGAACTTCTAATATTTTTCGCTTAATAGAATATGTAATTATATATTTAAGGAATAGGAATAAAATTCCTTTTCAATTGCCTTGTAAATTTGTAGGAATAGCCTATATGGATAAACATTGGTGTCCTGTATTTAAATAGCTAAAGGCTGAACCTATTGTTGATGTAAAAGAGTGTGAAAAATTTATAGCCGCTCATCATATGGTGGATAATCACATAGTATAGGATAAAGATGTTCGTAATTATGGAATATATAATGGGAAAATTTGGGCAATAGATGTAAGTCTAAAACCCTTACATGAATATGATAATTTTTTATAAGATGGAAAATTTGAGTGAAAAAAGACGTATACCTCTTAACACTATATTTCAAGCAAATAGCGGAGGATATTCTTCTAAAAGAATATGTGGAGTAATAGGATGGTTAGTGACAATGTTTTGTTTTATATGGTGTGTAATATCAGGTAATAATGCTCCAGATTTTGCAACGGAACTAATCGTTGGCTGCGTATCATTACTTGGTGTAGATAGTGTTAGTAATGCAATTAAAAGTAGGCTAGAATGAATTATCCATATTCCGTAAATTATAGTGTTGACAAAATTCCCATAGACTTCTCCGAATAGATATATGATGAGACTTCTTTGAAGACTGCTTTATATTATGATGGTGCTTGTAAAGCAACATGGAAAGGAGAAGAAGTACTTATAATAGGTTGGGATAATAAAGGATTTAAATTAGATAATGGTGAAACAGTTTTGTATTATCATTTCATAGAATTACAGAATATAAAAAAAGCGGCTCCTCTTAGTTGAGGGGTCGCTTTTTTATTATACACTCAGTTGTTAAAACCATAGAAGCAACTGATGCTGCATTCTCTAATGCTGTTCTAACTACCTTGGTTGGATCTAATATTCCTGATACAATAAGATTTTCATACTTATCTGTTTTAGCATTATAACCAAATCCTTCCGGCAATTCTTTAACTTTGTTAATGATTACAGCATCTGGTAATTCGGCGTTTTTACAAATTTGACGCAACGGCGCTTCTAACGCTTTGAAAACTATCTCTACTCCTATTTTTTGTTCTCCTTCTACTAGAGGTCTTGGTGATCTAAGATATGTTGATCCACCGCCAGCAACAACACCTTCCTCTATTGCTGCTCTTGTTGCGCAAATTGCATCATCAATTCTGTCGCGCTTTTCAGCCAGTTCTATTTCGGAATTGGCTCCCACATATATAACTGCGACTCCTCCATCTAAGCGAGCAGCCCTTTCCCCATCCAAATTTTTGACATATTCTGTTGTGTCTCCTTTTCCATTTATAATAGTTACATAATCCTTAGTAATAGTGGCTTTTTCACATCCTCCAATACATTTAATAGCTGGAGTTTCTTCTGTACAAAGTTTTGCTCCTGTAACAGCAGCAATATCTTCTAACATTTCTCTTCTCTTATAGAAAGGAGATTTTACTACACAAACTTTAAGTCCATTATTAATCTTATTAACAATAAGAGTAGATAAAAGGTCTGGATCTACATCATCAGCTATTACTAATATAGAACGATTCTTTTCTATACAAGTTTGGAATACATGTAGAAATTCCTTAATATTGTCTATCTTACGATTACATATAAGGATAATAGGGTCTTCAAGTTCGCAACTATTATTGTCAGTATTAGTAACAAAATATGGAGAAAGATATGAAGAATCAAATCGAAGTCCTTCTACAACTTGTATATATGTTTCTGTTGATTGTGATGTTTCCATTGTAATCACACCTCTTGTTGTGACTTGTCTAAATGCATCTGCAATAAGTTTACCAATTTCCGGATCATTATTTGCAGATATTGTTGCAACACATTCTAATATATCATAATCAACAGGTATAGATTGTTCCTTTATATATTGTACTACTGAAGCTACTGCTTTATCTATTCCTCGTTTAATTTCAAGAGGATTGGCTCCAGCGGTAACATTTTTAAGACCTTCATTAACTATTGCTTGTGCAAGAACTGTGGCTGTAGTAGTTCCATCACCAGCATCTGTTCCTGTTTTTGAGGCTACATTTCTAACTAATTCTGCTCCTATGTTTTCATAGGGGTCTTCTAAATAAACTGCCTTAGCTACTGTTACGCCGTCTTTAGTAATATGCGGATAATCTTCTTCAATTACAACATTCCTTCCTTTAGGTCCAAGAGTTACTTTAACGGCATCAGCAAGTTTGTTAATACCGTTTTGTAAATATTTGCGCGCAGTATCGTTATATATCATACCTCTACACTTAATTTATTAAGTTCATCTTGGAAATCTAAAAACCATTGCTCATTAAGCTGTTTATTTTCTCTTGCTAAAGCATGCAATTTTCTTACTTGTTCGAGTACTCCTTCACTCATTATCACATAATTCATATTCATCAATGTCTTTTAAGTTATACATATTTATATCTGGGTATTTTCCATAGAGTGTCCAACCAGTCTTTTTATTGACAAATTTATATTTTATAAGTGCAGCATTTTCTTCTAACTTTTGTCGAAGTTCAGGATTGAGAATAAATTCCCAATAAGCTACTTTGTTTGGAACATCTTTATTCTTACAATATTCTAAAACATAATGACGTTTTCTATTACGCTTTACAACTACCTAACCATTTTCATAAACAATTGCTCTCATGTTCTTATATGTGCTCCTTGGTCTAATAACTTCTTTAATTCATGTGGAGAAACTTCTATTTGTTCCCATTCTTCATACTCATTCAAATCTGCCAAAGTTCCATAATGTAATAGGAATAACCACCTTGGTATAAATATATCTACAATACATAAACTAGGATAATCCTTGATTTCTTTTATCCAAACTTTCATAATCGCTTAGTTTAAAATTAGTTGCCCCACTAGGATTCGAACCTAGACTTACGCCTTCAGAGGGCTACGGTTTTAGAGACCGCTGTGCTAACCATTACACCATAGGGCAATAAATAAAATTACCTTCCCACAGAAATTAGCAAGAAGGTAATAAATCTTTCAACTCCTTAATTCTATTAAGGGTAACTTTCTTAAGTACGTTTTTGAACTTGAGAACACCGCTTCTAACAGCTTCTACATCATCAGATGCTAAACATTTGTTAATTCTATTTACCTCATCTTGACCAAGACATTCAATAACTTCAACAAAGAGGTCATCTGGTAGTTGTTTTACAAAATTCTCAAAAGCTTCTCTTTCTATTTGTGCAGATTTATCTTCTAATACTTCGATTCTTATATTGACAACTTTAT
>Ga0326513_10001763_pt1 | contig 16436 bp, 11 predicted proteins | sample 2_2465_0518_D_FD_203654 | JGI IMG/M metagenome (GOLD analysis project Ga0326513, IMG submission 203654) | Bovine rumen microbial communities from UC Davis, California, United States - 2_2465_0518 | ecosystem: Host-associated > Mammals > Digestive system > Stomach > Rumen | place: USA... | reverse complement strand
GGCCGGGGTAGCTTCATCCCAGTCGGTGTAAGAGATGCCATCAGCAGAATACTGGAGCGTGTAGCCCTCAGAACTTGGGCTCACAGCGAATGAATGAGCAGAAGAAAGCTGGAACGGCTGCTCTCCGTTAATCTTTAACTGTGCCATGTTTCAGAAATATTATTAAACATTATTTTAGAAGAAATATAAAAAGATGGGACCCTGTAAAAGAGCCCCATCTTAGTGGTTAAACCGTCATCTTATTCAAGACCGAGAGCTTCAATAGCAGCAGGGTCGACGATGTACGGATATTCAGTAGAGTCATCAAGCAGCGTTGAAGTGTACTGGTTGTTGTCGGATTTCTGGACACCGGTTTCACCAGTACCGGCGCTTGAAGTTACAGGGTTGTCCTTGCCGAGGTAGAACCAGGTTCCGTTCGCGTCCTTGACGAGGGCTGCGATATCCTCCTTAGCCAAAGCGTTCATTTCAAGGCGCTTCTGAGCATCCATACGGGCGAACACAAGGTTGAGCTCGGTGGTTACATAGGAAGAACCGTTGTCATTCACGTTAAGCGTAGAGTTCATGGAGCTGGTGTTCTTGCGGACATAGAAGTGTTTGAAACTCTTGTCTGCATCCAGAGTGATTGCGCTAATCATCGGGACACCGCTAATACCGTTAATCGTGTAAGCGGAAGAAACGGTCACAGCGCTGATGTCCTCACGGTTGATGAGCCAGACGTCTGAAACACCACCAAGGTTACCATTACAATCCTGTATAATACCGTGTAGAAAAAGTGTTTGGCAAGCCATTATAATATCTGTTTTTTTCTTTTATTATAAAATGGGGTGATTGTCGGCCTCACCCCAGGAAGGCCAGACTTTTTAGTGGTTTAGAGAGCTGCGTAAACAACCTCGTCAGGATAAGCAATCTGAGCACCCTGGTTCCATTCAACGGCGAGTCTCTCAACACGGTCGTCCTTGGAGTACCAGATGTCAAAGGTCTCAGGAGCGTCGGCCAGGTCGTACCCGAAGAAGAGGTTCTGAGGGTCAGCTGCGATGACAAAGTTCTCAAGACCGTTCACCTTCTGCACGCGGACGTTGGTGCCAGGGAAGAGGAAGCTGTCAAAGTTCTGATTCTGAGGGTCATAGTGGAAGTAGTTCTTCTCCACGAGGTCCTGCATGAACTCACGGAAGAGGGTAACAGGGACGAAGATGACGGCCCTGTCAAGGATAGCCTCAGGGATAGCCATATAGACAGCCTTGATGGTCTCGTAAGCGCTGGTACCGGTAGCTATGGTAACTTTGGTGCCACCGTCAGCAGCGAAAGTGGTAAGACCGGAAAGACCGAGGGTAGCGTCACCCATCCAGAGGTACTTTTCAACCTTAGCGGCGACCTTGTCAGCGATTTCAGAGGTGATGTACTCCTCAAACGGAATAGCCTTGTCCTCTGCAATCCAGCGAAGGTTATATTCGGCCCAGGTGTTCTTGAGGGTCTTCTCGCAGAACTCCATGTTGACCTTGAGAGGCTTGGTCTCAATCATTCTCTGAGAGAGTTCGGAAGTACCAGCCTGGTCAAAACCACAGTTGGAAGCGTCAGCAACCACAGGGTTCGTTGAAATGAGATTAAGAGCAGCAACGCCCTTTACACCACTCTGGCGGTTAATCATGTTAAGAGAGTTAGCACCAAGGATAGCTCTTTTGATGAGCGGAAGGCGGTTCTCTTCAACATAGGAAGTGAGAGCAGTAGTGATAATGTTAGCCATTTTTTGTTTCCTTTTTTTGATTATTATTAGTTATAAGTATCTGTTTTATAAAAAAATAGAGAAACGATGCGAACTGGAAACTATACGAAAAAGGGGGCCCTTAACGGGTCCCGTTTCTCGCTCTGTGTCAGGCATTTAGGCCTTGTTCAGTTCGCTGAGGAAATCGTAGTGAGCGTTCTTGGAAACGCTGAGCTTGTCGGTCTTTGCCTTCTTGAACTCTTCCTTTGCCGGTTCAGCGGCAGGCTTGTTTTCAAGTTCATCAACACGCTTGGTCAGGGCCTCAACAAGGCTGTACAGCTCGTTGACTTCCTCACGGAGTTTGACCACAGCCTCGGTCTCGCTTTCCTCACCCTCGTTGGTAGGGTTCTCAACCTCCGGCTCTTCGGCTGGGGTTTCCTCTTCTGCGGTCTCTTCAACCGGGGTCTCTTCGGCCGGTGCCTCCGGTTCAACTTCGGGCTCTATGATTTCTGCAATCTTGCCCTCGGCAACCCTAAGGATGCGGTCGTCTTCAAGCTTGTAGTCGCCATCCTCTGCGGCGACCTCGTTTCCTTCCTCATCAACGAGGGAAACTGAAATACCTACTGCAAGCTCCTCTGCATCATATGAAAGAACACCCTTATCAGTAGAAACACGCTCATAGGTCTCAGCAATAAGCTTGGACAGAGCCTCTTTAATCTTACTTATCTTCATAGCTATATGGTTTTTTAAGAAATATAAAAAGTTATTGTTTTGAAATACGCTGTCTTAACTTGTTGATGAGGTCAAGCACTTCATCTTCCTCTGTATCAGGCTCTTCGTGCTTTGACATTTCCACTTCCTGGAACACTCCGGCGAGGGAGAAACCCTTGAACTCACCTGATTTCACCTTGTTCCAGACCTCGTCATTCACAATATGATAGGTGGCGAAGAGGCTCCCTTCCTCAACATCTTCAAAACCCTTCGGGGAAATGCCCCTTTCGGTGTCCTTGATGTAGAGCTCACGGAGATAGATACCGTCTTCAATCTCAAAGTTGTGCATGGTATCCACGTTGTTTGCGAAACCAGCGGCCAGGAAACGTTCCGTCATGGCGTTGATGGTGTCCTTGTCGTACATGATGTAATAGACAAAGTCCCCGTACACCCTTAAAATAGGGCGGTTTGCTGCCATGACAAGTCCGGTAACAATCCTCTGTTCCTCGTCATTAACGGAAAAAGTGAGGATTTCCTTCTCCTTGTCGTTTGAAAAAGCGAGGAAGTTGCTTTCCACGGCCGGGTCATCAACCAGAGAGATGCAGAACATTCCTGTCTCTTCCGGGTTCTCGGTCAGAGCTGCCTTGTATATGGGTTTTCCTTGATATAACATAGTATAAGTCGTTTATATGAAATATATTATTTAGAAGCTAGAGTTATCAACCTGTGCCCTGCGCCCGTTGATGCCGTCCTCTATGTCGGTGACCGTGACGTAGATAGGCTGGTTCATCTGGTCTTCCTCTTCTGCCGAGGTGATGTTCCTCGTATAGTTGATAGGCTGGCTGTTTCCGATTACAGGGGTAGCGGCCTGGCTGACCTGGGTGTTCATCATGCTTCCGGCGTTGCTACCGTCGGCATTAACTCCCCAGATAGCGGCCACGTTAGCCATACCAGCGACACCGGCGGCGATGGAAGCTGCAATCTTCAAAGCGAACGGACCAGGTTCCTCAGCAAGCACCCTCGTAGCGGCGAGCAAGGATGATATGATAGCCTGAGCCGTAGCGAAAGCCTTGAACGCCACGCTGTTCTCAAGACCTATGGCCTGGAACGAGGAAGCGAAATCAGCAGCGGCATCCTCCATGAGCTGGAAGCTTGCAACACCCTTCCTTGAAAGGAGGGCCCAGTTCTTGCCCTGGTAATCCTGTTCCTTCTTCAAGACATTCATCTGGGAGTTGAACGCCACGGTGAGAGACAGTATCCTTTCCTCTATACCGGCATAAGCCTCTTCGGTAAGGTCTGCAGATTCAAGGAGACCGTTCAGGTATTCCATCTGCGTGTCGTACAGTCTCTGCAAGGCCTCCGCCTCCTGGTCTATGTCTCCCCTGGCGGTATCCTGGGTGAACATCGGGTTGAACAGGGCATCCATCTTCTCCTGGGTGGCAAGAGCGGCATCAACCATGGACAGATAATCTTCAATCTCTTGGAGCCTCTGTGCATTAGCGGCTTCCTCCTTCGCCTGCCTTTCCTTTTCTGCCTTGTCAATCTCCTCCTGTATCTTATTGTCGTAGTACTTGACGATGTTGGTGGCATCCATTCCCCATTTCTCAGCCTTGGCAACCCAATCGGCCTTCTCGTTTTCAAGTCTCTGTGCCGGGGTGAGTTTTTCGTCAAATATCTCCTGTTCCTTGTCTGCCAGGGACTTCCATTCGGCCTCAGCCTCTGATATCAACTGCTGGAAATATCTTTCAACCTCGCTGGTATCGCCCTTGAACTTGGTGACCAGCCTGGTAGCGGCCTCCATCTGGGCCTTGAGTGTCTCAATAGGCGAAGCGGCCTGGAAATCGGTCTGGAACAAGGCCTTCCATGATGCCTGGAACTTAGGGTCCTTGACAAGGTCAGACCACTTACGAAGCTCGTCCGTGGTATTCTTGATGTGTTTCTGCTCCTCATCATAGACCTCAATAGCCCACATGGTGTCCCTTATACCTTCAAAATACTCGTTACGGAGCGCAATAGCCGCATCTGATGCAGCTTTGTTTGCAGCTTTTGTATCGTTGATTTCCTTTTCAAGGCGATTTCTCTGCCTCTTGGAGTAACCTTCAACTTCTTTGTTATATTCCTTTTCTTTAGTTTTCGCTTCTTCATAAAGGTCACCTACTTTCTGGTAAAGCTTCTTGTAGTTTTCTAAACGCTGTTCCAGAATCTTCCTTTCATCGGCACCTGCGGCCTTCGCCATATCAACCTGATGGTTATAACCCGCCTCAATACTTCTGCTGGTGTTTTCAAGTTCTGTCTGAATACGGTCGGCCTCGTTCTGGGCTATTCGTGCTGATGCCACGAGCGCAGCGTCCTTTGAAGACTGTATCTTAATCCTCAACTTGTCAAGCTGGGCTATGAGTTCGCCGACCAGTACGATAAGCGCACCGATACCGGTTGAAACGAGAGCTGCCTTGAGACCCTTCATGGCCACGGACAGTCCCTTGGTAGCGGTAGCGGCGGCGACTTCTCCTGTTGCCATGGTCTTTGCAGCCGTAGCCGTAGCCTTCTGTGATGTTGCGAGAGCTGTTCCTTCTGCTGCCGCTACCTTTTCTGCCGTACCGAGCTTGGCGGTCTCTTCCCTTGCCTTGGCGATATCCTTGGCAATATTGAAACCATCCTTCATGGCCTTCAAGCTCTTTGATAGTGCGTTAACCTGCTTGTCGGACATGCCGAGAGCCGTACCGAAAGCCATGATACCCTTTTCAAGGTCATCGGTAATCTTCTCACCGTTCTCCATAACGCCGGTCAGACCGTTCCAGGCGCTCTCGTAGTTACCGACATTCCTATGGAAGTCCCCGATGGAGGCATCCATTTCCTTAAGCTGGTTGTTCAGCTCGTTGATTTTCTGTCCGAGAACGTCCCTTTCAGCCTCGTCGTTGGTTTCCTTCCAGGCCTGTTTCAGCTCTTTCAGCTCGTTTTGGAGGGCATTATAAGAGCCTTCAAGGTCCTTTGCCTTGTCCTTGTGGGCCCCCATGACCTCATTCAGGTCTTCCACGTCCTCCTGGAGCTTCTTCTGCGCCTCATCGTACTCCTCGGTACCCTTTTCAAGGTTGAGGAGTTCGTCCCTGAGGTCTGATATCTCCTGCTTCAAGCTCCGGACGGTACGCAAGGTATCACCAGCGTCAATCTGTATGGATTTCTTTACAATATTTGAAGCCATTTCTTTTTCTTTTCTAAAAATATATTATTGCACGTTCTGTCCATTCAAGTAGTTGTTCGGGTCATCAACCGCTATGAACTCGCACTTGACCGTGTTGTACTTGGTTACGCTATAATCCGTGACCTTGTTGAGGACCCAGAGCCTGTTGTCAAACCAGTAGAACTTGCGGAGAGCGTCCTCCATAATCCTCCTGTCAAACTTCACGTAGCAGGTAAGGAGCCTGGTGTTGGCGTTGAACTGGTCGTGGAGGTACTTTTTCCAATATCTGTTGTAGAGGCTTCCGTCCTCGCTCACGGACAGGTCATCAACGTAGTACTCCTGCGGGGTACCGAAGTCAAAACTGAGCCTGTTCTGGTAATACCTGCTGAAGTTCGGGATGGAGCTGAGCGGGATTGCAATAAGGTTTCCGTTTGCATCATAGGCCGAATCGGTCCAGAGCCAGCATCTGCTTCCGTTGAGACTTATCATCTCGTTGAGGTCATCGGTCAGGTTTATCTTAATCCTGTTCCCCTGCGCGTCCGTAGGCTCCGTGAAGAGGTCAAAGAAGAGCAAGGTGTACTTGTTGGACACGGATGACCTTGAATCCCCATCGTCGGTAAAGGCACAAGGATGGGTCATGAAGTCGTAACCACCCCTAGGATAGAAATCAACGGTCCTCGTGAAATCTATGTCGTTCGGGACGAACTCCTTGGTGAAGCTCTCTTCATGGCTGAAACCGGAATAGAGCACGTAGTTCAAACTGTCAATCACCTGGGTAGGGAGCCTGTTTCCGTCCTTGTCGTAGTAGGTCTTGTACATGTCCCCCGTATCACGCACCTGGATGAGGTTGGTGAATACGCTGTTCTCGTAAAGCTCCTTCGTATCGTTGTTGAAGTTGAAGTTCGTGTTAATCTTCTGGCTACCATAGACCCTGGAATAGAGTTCCTGGTACCTGGTGGAGTACTTGGTCTCCGGAGTTCTCGTGGTCATGGAATAGAAGTGCTTGTCAAACAGAATCGGTGTTGTGACAAGGTCCTTGCTCCTGTCGACCCGGTCTTCAAGGTCTTCAATCTCTCCGGTGAAGAAGTTGTTCCTCGTACGACAATAGATGGTCTTGCTGTAAATGTCCTTGTACCAGTAGAGACCGAAGAGCTTGGAGTAGCTGAGCAAGAAATCGGCCGCACTCTCGTCGGTGGAAAGGAGCTTCTTCTTCGTAATCTTCGCTCCGGTGCTGAGCTCGTTCGGGACGTTCAGGGCCACGCTTCCACCATAGCTGATGACCTTCTTCGTAGCGTTCGTCAGTCCGTCCTGGTTGAGGAAACCGAGCCTCGTAGCGAAATAGTTGTAGTACGTGGTGTCTGCGGCGTAGCCTTCCGTTCCGTAGATATGGGAGGTGACCAGCTTGTACTTGACACGGTCATGCTTCGGGAGCCTTTCCAGGGACAATCTCCACTTGGAATAGTTCTCGTCGGTAACAAGCTTGTGTGCGTTCAGGGAGTTGTCGTATTCAAAACGTCCCCTGATATCCACGATGTTTCCGTGGAAGAAGTCAGGACCGAGGATGCCGGACACGTCGTAGTCGTTATCAGCCAGCACCTGGAACCAGAACTTAATCCAGGTATAGAAACTTGAATCGGCCGTTACGTCGTTGGAACAGAATCGGTAGATGTCGCTACCACCAATCTTCTCGTCGGTATCCGCATCAAAGGCCACGACCTGCACGAAGACGTTGGCGAAGAAAGAGGTGTAACGCTTGCGGTTGAATATTCCGGTCCTGGTGATAATCTGCTTGGTCATGGTAAGCGGGAGCGTCGTACCGGCTTCGGCTATGAGAGAAACATCAACGCCAGCATCCAGATAGCTGAAAGGATAGCCGGAAAGTTCAAGGACACCATCAACGCCAGAGTTCAAGGTCTGTCCGGTGATGTTTATCGGGGTTGATGCAGACACGAAGTTGAACTCATAGTCGGCCTTGGAATCAGGGCTCTGGATGTTCTGTTTTCCCTGTGACTGCGGAAGGAATGACGGGGTGTTCCCTCCATAAGTTGAGGAAGCGCCGTCCCCTCCTTCAACAATCAGAGAAGGCAAGGTCATATAAGCCTTTGAGTAATAAGGATTTGCTGGATTGAAGAATGTTTCATCCAGGTCCACGTTGTATCCTCCGTTGTTTATCGGGTCTGATATGGTTTCAATAAATCTGCGTACGGAGAGGACCGGCTTGGTGAGATATGAGCGGATATCCCTAACGGACCAGCAATCATAGGACTTGTTCAGCTCGCCCATGGCAAACCCGTCGACGGTCGTCCATGCGCTGTCCCCGGAAGATATGGTCGTGGGGAATGCCGGGCTTCCTGCCGCGTTGATGAGCATCTTGTCCGCGTCAAAGTTGTCCGGGGTGCCAGGATATAGGGTGGCGAAGTTGATGGTATCAAAAAGCTGCTTCTCGTTCGCATTCTGGGCGGCACCCAACCTGGACCATGCCTCCTGGACGGTCTCCTTGTTGATGGTGAAGTCAAACTCGTTCTCTTCCGGGAGCACGTCGCCGTTCGCATCGCGGTTGCTCCACTTCAAATCGGCCAGGGTCTTGGTGTTTCCGTCCTCTTTCATATGCAAGCTGTACCAGAAATCGCCGAGACCGCCGTACAGAGTAATGGAATAGACCACCTTTCTGCCCGACTTTGTGACCTTTGTGAGCTGGGCGTATCCACTTTCCTGCAGGTCGGCATTCACGTAGAGCTCAAAAGGAACCCTCTTGGACGGGTCAAACTGGTTACCAGGCGTTCCCCCTTCCCCGATTCGTCTGTCAGGGAAGGAGAAAAGCCCGAATATCAGGGAGTTACGGGGCGTACCCTCCACCTCCTCAATCGTTATATTCTTGGAATAGTGATTTTTGATGGTGGTAGGGTTCGTCCTGTCTTCCAGCTGGTAGGTGAAGAGGATGTTGATGTCCTCCTTTAAATCCACCTCCAACCCGTTTATAAAAAGCTTAACTTGGTTTCTCATAGTTTATCGTCTTTCTTTTGACTGAGATTCTTCAACGTTAATCGTATAGGTGTAGAACTTGCGTCCCTGGTTGTAGAAGGTCTTGTATTCAAGCTTCTTGTCGGTCATGACTACCGGAGTGTAGGTCTGCTCCTCGGCATCGTAGAGATACACGCACGTGCTTTCCACAAGCTCATGCATCTTACTTGACTGGCTATCAACAAGATAGTGGGTGTTAAGCTCCCATGCAGGTTTGATTTCGTTCATATAGTTGACGTTCTCAAACTCAAGGGTGTTGTTCCTGAAACTCCTTGAATAGTTCAGCCTGGTGATGGTGTCGGTCTTCTTGAATGACTTGCCCTTGAACGGGATGACATCAACACCACCGTAGCTATTGACATAGTACAGGGAGTATCTGGCCTCGCATGCGGAAACCGTCTTGTACCTTGCCCCGAGAGCCGTGTAGGTGCTTCCCTCTTCCGCTTCAACGAAGTATCTGTGCTGTTCGTTGTCGGAAATGGTCAGACCGGTAATCTGGCTTGACCCGCGGTAGATGGATACGTTGCCAGAAGCTCCGGTTACGAAGAAGCTGAACGGTACCAGACCTCCGGCGACAACCTCGTTGGTAATCGGGTTGTTCAGGCTCATGGTGTTGGTCATGCTCCTGTTCTCGTAGGAATAGTCCTCAAAGAACGAGACGGAAGTTATGTTCCCGAGCTCAGGTGAGGTGATGGTGAAGTTTCCAAGCCATTCCCTGATTGTCTGGTAACCTTCGGTGAAGTCTATGTGGTTGGACAGGAAGCTCTTGCACAGATGGTTGTAGAACAGATGGATGTTGTCCTGTCCCATTCCGTAGGCCCTTCCCGTATAAACCACCGTACCGTCATAATCTATGCTGTAGTTGATATAACCCTGACCAGGAACCGGAAGGTCAAGCACGTAGTCCCTCCAGATAGGAGCCACAGGAAGACCGGTACCGCCCTGGTTGATGACGAAGGTAGCGGATATCACGTTTCCGTTGGTGCTCATTCCGGTCACCAAGAATGTCCTGGACTTTGCAAGCGAGGTGTCGTTAGCGTTGTATGATACCGTAATCAGGTTTGAATCCAGGTCATAGCTTACGATGCTCATGTTTCCACCGTCATCAACAATCTGCGGATATGTAGCAAGACCACCGTAGGAAACCTCCGCCTCAACAACACCTGCCGCCCTTGACACGCTGATGGTTGAAGGAGTAATCCTTATGTACCCGGTATCTGCCGTGTTGGACTGGGATATCTGGGTGGAGGCGCTGAGCGTATAAGGTGATGCACTAAGCTGTTGAGTTGCCGTGATGACACCCGTCCTAGGCCAGTTGCTAAGGTTTTCGGAATAGTCTATGTAGAGCGTTCCTGACTTTGAAGTAGATGGTACATAAGAAGTTACGGACATCCAGGGTGAAGTCGTGAAGGAGAAGTTTCCACTTTCCGTACTCTCCACCCTCGCCGTAAAAGACCCGGCTTCCTTTCCCAGGGATGTTCTGTCCGGGATAATCGTAATGCCCATGGAGTTCGCTTCCTGGGTGATGTCAATCCTGCAATAGACGTTGTTTCCACCGGCATCAAGACCGTAAGCATAGTAGTAGGTGCTTCTCGGCTGGTTCCCGGTGTTCGCCTGGAAGTTGAAGGTCAGGGTCGTGTTGTTCACCCTCGTTACGGTCACCCATGAAGCTGCATCAAAGGTCGGGTTGTCTGTGATTTCCTTGTTGATGTTCCTCTGACAGGAAGTGAGCGTAAGATAGACATTCACCTGGCTCTCCTGGGAGTTGGCATTCACCGGATTAGGGGAAGCCGTAATCCAACCGCTTGAAGCCGGGTTCTTCATCAAAACCGTTGAAGCGGAATAAGCTGATGTACCGGAGTAGGCGACAAGCTTGATGGTACTTACCTGCTGGGTCACACCAAGGTTATCCTCGGTATGGGCGTAGAACTTGTGGGAGTTGTAGCTCTGGTCGGACTCTGGTATGAGCTCGTAGGTGAATACCACATCACCGCTAGCCCTCACCTCCACGTTGTTGAAGCTGTGAGCTGTGACCGGCCAGTAACCCGTAACCTCGTCATAGGACAGGGTCTTGGTCGCAGGGAGTATCTTCAAGAGATTATCGTCTGTATACCAGGTGTATCCGCTGTCCTCAGGCTTGGACCATGGGTCAGGCTCGTCACCGGGGGTGCTTCCCCTCCCAGCTTGTGTCAGTATTACAGTAGCGTCATAGCTATCTCCGTCAGTATCAAACAGTTGGAAGGTAAAGGTGTCAGTCCTCAAAGAACCTGTATTCGCCGGGAAAGTGAACTCCATCATGTCGCCGGTAACCGTAGGATTATTTACGAAACCGGCTCCAACATGGCTGGTGATGGTGAATGAGCTGAACACGCAATCGGTAGCCACGATGGCGACAGACGCGCCAGTTGCTGCAGATGTTACGGTAAAAGCCGTCGGAGTAAGTGTAATGTTTTTCATAGGCGTTGAACCGCTTCCAGCGGCCTGTGAGATGGTGTATGAAACGGTATCCACCAGCTCGTCACAGGATGCCCCGCTGTATCGCAGGTAATAATAAGTTATTGTCCTGGCGGAAGTCGTATCATTCGCCGGAACATTATAGGTTAACCACCAGTCGTCGGAAGTACCACCAGTAGTAACGGTAGGAAGGACGTGCCATGTACCGGTTGATGCTGAATGGTCAAAAACCAGAGGACAGCCGGAGTAGGTTACAGTCTGCCCGGTTCCACCAGAATCTACCGTGCTTCCGGAAGGGATTGGAGGGTCAGGAGGCGTTGGAGGAGTAGGTCCTGCACTCTCCTGGTTCATGCCAAAGCTGAAAAGAAAAGTTGTTGCAGAGTCAGAAACGATTTGCGCGTTTGTGTTTGGTGTAAAAGCATATAGTTTTTTGGACTCTCTAGACGAACCTGAGTTTTCATAAACCCTTCCAAGCCGTATGACATAATGATTGTCCCTCCAAACAAAATCGGTGAAGGGTCGACCATACCACGGGACCCAGGTAGAAGAAGTGGTTAAGAAAACATCAGTATGTACACTATTGGTGTCCGGTGTAAATCCGTTGCACTCAACATCGGCTATTTTATAATATTCACCATCATAGCCAGATGAAGAAAAAGTAACGGCGGACGGGTTAGCTAACACCCTAGGGGTTGCTGTTGAACCTGGCAATCTGTTTATGACACGTAAACTGACATTATAGTTTGAAGTTGTTTCACGTATCGCAACATCGGTATATCCCTCAACAGTACTGTCAAAAATGACCAGCTGTCTGCAAGATACAATATTATTAGCTTGGTCACTATCATAACCATAAACTGTATTGCCACACAAAGACATGTTTAAATCGTTATGCCCTAAGGTCCATACTATGTTCGGATTAGAACCATATGGAACAGCGACTACCCATAACACTCCGGCTACTTCGGTTGGTGGCATCGTATCACTAACTGATGCCCCTGATATCATATCGTACGAAACAACACTTAGATTTTGTCTGCGTAAAAACTGTACGGACGAGCCGGAAGGTGTAGGTGTGGTTCCGGAAGCTTGTGTCCATCTGACTCCCCATGCATCCAGCATTCCCTGGGAAGTTAATGTTGATGTACCGGATAATCTAAAATACTGTTCAAAACTTCTTTCAGCACCAGTAGTATTTGCGGGAAGGCTTACAGATATCCTGTTTCCGCTAACTGTTGCGCCTGGTATAGGGTCCATGGAACCGGTAGGATAAACATAAGAAGTTCTTGCAGAAAGCCACTCCAAATTAGCATTAACTGAAATGACATCCGCATAAACATCTTGCGCTTCATTTGAAATCGGTACTACCAAAACTTTTGTTGCATCAACATCAATTATTGGCACTTCAACTGCACCTGGATAACCAACAGGATACCAGTAACTTCCAGGAATATGGTCCAAGGTGGTGGTGGACAAGTAAGCATTTCCGTCCGTATCATAAAACCTCATGGTAAGTACAGCTGTCTGTGTTGTAGTTCCTGTATTACGAGTTGTTGGTCCTCCATATAAATAGTACGGTCCAGTATAAGCTGTAATATGTGTTGCAACATAGCCGAAATCTCCAACACAAGAGACCACTTCAAAACGGTTTGGGTCTATGGTACAACCACTTATCTCTAATTCAAGTCTTCCTCCAAGATATGAGAAATTATGTCCTGAAACTGAATTCCTATCGGATTTAAATTTAATTGAACCAGTCTGTGTAGGTGTTTGTCCGCTCCAACCGTAATAACCAAGGTAATACGGGTCAGTTGAGAGCCATGAGGAATAATCACTACCTTCTGGATAAACAAGAGTACCGCCGGTCGGAACAAACTGGAAAGTGGTTGGTGTTAACACCGGTGCAGTAGTCGCTGAAACGTTTATCCTTTCAAGCTGCGTTGAAGAGAATGTAGTGTTGTGCAACGTGAATGAGGATGACGGTAACTCTATGGACCTTAAACCGGTGTTGTTAAACGCAGATTCACCAAAACCGGTTAACGTGTCCGGAAAAGTTACGGCTGAAAGGTTTTGGCAATAACTGAAACACCAGTCTGGTATATACGTGACGTTTGACGGAATATTCACACCGACAATCCTGGCCAGACCTTCAAACTCGTTGGCAACCAGCGTACTACCGCACAGGGTATAGAACACGCTGGTATCCCCCGTCTGACTGAAGAGATACGCCTTGTTCTCCTGGCTGAATATACTATCTGGAAGCTGAGTACCGTCGGCCAGCTCAGCCTTGACGAAGTTCCCGGTAACCTTGAATAGCTGTGTCGTATTCGTTGTTGAAGTGACACTATAAATGACTTCCAATCTTGTTTCTGCCATTTCTTAAATCCTTTTTCTAAAAATATAGGTAAGTCGTAAAAGTACTCGTACCTACGTTGATTATTATATCTTTATGATTATCAGGCCACAAACTACCTTCTCCTCCTGGGCTTCACGGTCTTCTGGTTCAAGGACTCGAGGATTTCTTCCAGGTTGAGTTCCAGGTCCATGTTTATCGCCTCATCTATCAGGGAGTTCCATTCACGGTAGGTAAGCTCGTTCGCCTTCTCGTATATTCCCGTCCTCTTGGTTCCATCCTCGCTTATCTTCCTTGCTATCAGGTAGGCAAGCTGTCTTTCGGTCGGAAGCCTTCCCTGTGAATCCTGTCTCGGCGCAATCCTCTTCACCCTAATCCAGTTGAGTATCTGGTTGATGGGCGGGAAGTGAGGTTTCGTTCCCTGTTCAAGGTATTCCCCATAGTCCGGCATGATGAACTCCACGACGAAGCTCTGGCCATTCAACACGACCTCGCTCCTTACGCTGCGGTACAGGTTCCCGGATGCTATATGGTCACCGTCCTCCAATCCCTGGCGATATCTTTCAACGAGGGTCTTTCCGTAGGCATCAAGCACCTCCACCAGATTCGGGAACAGCTGGGTGAGGTCCGTCTTCTTCAAGTTAGCCATTTCTTCTTCTCATCTTTATCTTCCTTATCTCTGCCGCCTCCCTCGCTCGTTTCTCCTTGATATACAGGAGGTAAGCGAAAGTGTCCATTATCGGCATTCCAAATATGTGGTCAAAATCAAAACCCGTGGTCTCCTTGACAGCTTCTATCAGAGAGAGCCAAGTATACGTTCCAGCTCCTCGGTTTTCTTTATCTGCTCCTGAATCTTGTTTCTCTTCTCCCTGTCCTTCGTCCTCCTCGCTTCCTTCTTCAACGCCTTCTTCAAAGAGAGGAGAGAACTCTGAGTTAATCGTTTGTAGTACTGAAAAAAAAAGCGGACAATCGCCATGGCATGCGGAACTCTCAGGTATTGGAGGATGTCTTCCTGTACGTCCTGTATCTCGTAGCCGTCGTTATATGAGTGGCCGGAAGGTATCATCACCGTGGAAAGGATGAGGTGGATGTTCTTCGGGTCGTCAAGGTTGAATGACTTGAAATCGATGTACTGGGCCGTGGTGACCTTCTGGGGGTTCAGCGTAACGATATAGGGGTTCCCGTTAAGATTATAGGCGGGGGCGACACCTGGTACCTGAGGGGACTGCGACAACCAACCAATCCCGTCAAGCATGGCCGAGAACTCGTTAAGCTCCGTGTTATATGCCTCATCCTCGGTAATCCCGTACATCAACGCTACAAGGCGGACATTCTTATCCACCGCATCGGCTTCCTTGTCTGCAAGTATCTCCTGTTCCTTCTGCCAGAGCTCTAAGCTCATTTCGTTCCAATCTTTTGCTATCGGCTTTTTCATTCTTTATCTGTGACTAATATCTAGTTATTTGCTGATAATCAGCTGTTATTGAATATTTTACTGATATGGGTTCAAGTCCATGCGAGACTTATTGTATTTTCCGTGCATTCGCTGTTTTTGCAAAATCGGGGTTTTTCGCATGTGGTTTTCCCCGATTTTTCCCCATTTCAGAAAGTACCTTATTGTATTTTAATAGTGATTACGTACCACCCCGAGAGAATAAACTCCCTTGACGGCCCTGCTCCTGTATGCTTCCCAACTAAGGCCGAGAGATATGACCGTATCGTCGTGGAGGCCCTGAGGTGCGTTATACGTAACTACTTGTGTCTTTGGATTATAGCTGGCCTCGTAGTAACTCAGCTCGTTCTGTTGAAGCTCATCGTCAAGCAGGGAAATCTCCTTCTGTTCAAAAGCTACCTGCAGGTGGGACACCATGTCGGTCTTGCTCTTGTTGCTCGTGCTCCATTCGTTTATCTGTATCTTCCTGTCTTTGAGGAGGTCGCAATAAGGCTTTCCGACTCCATTCACCTCGGCGTAAATCACCGGGCTGAACTTCTTATACCGGTTATAAATCTCCTCAATCCTATCCACGGTCTGGGTGGTGTTCTTGTCGTTGAAATATTCCAGGTATATCTGCTTCCCGTCCTGGTCCAAAACTGAAACGGAAGTTCGGTCGACTCCAACGCCCGCAGACCAGTCTATTCCCATATAAACCTTTTCCGTAGGGCGCCTTTCTCCGGTCACGCAATCCCTGAACCCGTCAAAGAGGATTGAGTCGCTGTCAAGAAACTCTCCGAGTACTTCCGTCTGGAACTGGGCCTTGGGCATAACCAATCGGTACTGCTCCTTCTGCTCCTCGGTGATAAATCTGCGCAGGTCAAAATCCGCGAAGTTGAATGAATAAACATTTTTCACCCCATCCAATCCCTGGGAGTAATATTTGAAAAAGAAGCCCTGCTTGAACCTCGGAGTAGATGTTAGTAGTATATCAGATTTATAAACATTCGTCATCGGAAGCAAAACCGAATAAAAAAAATCGTCATTCTGATACGAACATTCGTCAACTATCAAAAGTCCTCCGTTCTTGATTGTCAGTCCTCTCAAGCTATCTCTCTGTTCTCCTGACCGAAAGTAGATTATAGACCCGGTGATAAACTCCAAGGTGAGGAGCGAATCGTTCTTCTTCTTCAATACCCCCGTGCCTTCAATAGCGTCGGTCAGTTCCTTGTAAATCTTTCTGCTTGCATCCAGGGTTATTGAGATACAGAGGCTTACTGCGTTTCTATTGTTTATGCTGCATCTAAGTAGTTCATTCATCAGGAGCATGGTCTTACCGGTCTGGCGGGGAGCTACGACCACGAAGACAGAGGCGGTCGGGTGTCTCTCAATCGCCGTATGTACCACTCTCTGGTGTCTTGCAGGTGTGTAGCCTATGAAGTTCATTCCTTGTCTTCGTCTCCTTCTTCCTGGGGGATATCACCGAAGCTGAACTTGATGTTGGTATCGGCCTTTATCTCCATCTTGGTGGGCTGGGAGTATCCCATGAGCTTGGCCATGAGCTCTATGGAGGTGTTGAGCTCCTTGT
>Ga0326513_10001762_pt1 | contig 16446 bp, 15 predicted proteins | sample 2_2465_0518_D_FD_203654 | JGI IMG/M metagenome (GOLD analysis project Ga0326513, IMG submission 203654) | Bovine rumen microbial communities from UC Davis, California, United States - 2_2465_0518 | ecosystem: Host-associated > Mammals > Digestive system > Stomach > Rumen | place: USA... | reverse complement strand
AACTATTAATTTTTGAACAATAAAAATGCAGCACTACGCGCTGTTCAAGTCTTAATAGCAAAACTCCGTGGGCGTTTCCGTATCCACGACGCGGTTGCTGCGATATCTTTTACCAATAAAGTACGGACATAAAAATAGCCACCCTGAGGCAGCGACTTCCTGTCGCTATTAAGTTTGAACGATGCAAAGATAGGAAGAAAAAACGGAACCGCCAAGCGATTCCGTGAAAATTTTTATGTTATCAGTCTTTTTTAGACTCATTCTAAGATTCTGCTTTGGAAGGATTCTCCTTGTTCATGTCCTTATTTTCATGCTCATGAAAAAGTCCCCTTACCAATATAATACCTAATGCAACAATATTGACCGTAGTGGTTGTTAAAAGAGCGATAACGATACTTGATTCCATCTTGATGTATGGAAGTCCTCTTTCTGCAAGACAGGATGATGAAGAATTAGAAAGCACCAATAAAAAAACAATGACGAGATAACTTACTATCAGGCGCGTTATCCATTTCTCGAGCCGTCGTCGTGCTCTTGTGTTTTCCACTATACGATGCAGCGCAATATATTTTTCGCATGTCTCAGCCACCTTTACCGGATCGCCCTCGCTGATAATGATGCTCACCTGATCCAATAGTTGCAATTCCTTCTTCTTCTCCCTGAAAGGGTTTAAGAAGAGATTGCGAATATTCCACCATATCTTATAAAAGAAATTGCTCCAAGGAATAAAGTCTTCGTTCCTTGAATTCTTCCCTTGCAAGATGTCCAGAGAACTGTCAGCTTGCTGAGATGACTGGGTATTTGACGAAGTATTCTTTGATGATTTCATCCTTGATTTCTTTGTTCCAAACTATCGGAGTCTCAGAGTAAACGGTTTGGTACCATGGAGACCCTTCTTTATGTGACCACATGCTCAGATTATAGGCGCTGGCGTGACTGTACTTGTCTATGACAGAAACACAAATGTTAACAGCTTCTCGGTTCTCGCTAAAAAGAGAAATGTTCTCTTTTATGCTGATAGGCATAGACTTCTGGTCAAATGTTTTGTAAACGCGCGGAAAGACTGGACCAAAAGGCCATGCCTTGGGCGTTTCTTCAAACAATCTCTTTGAAGTCCTGGCATAATAAGTACCATAACACATAAACAACAATTTGTTTACCTGCGTATTGTTGAGCACTACCCTTCTACGATCGAAGGCTAAGTATCTCAGCAAATCAGAGTAGTCCTGACTTGTCAGTGCCACGGTTGCCATAAGTTTGTCTTAGAATGATGTTTTCTTTTCTGCCATAAATCTCGTCTGCAAAGATACGGACTTTTCCAAAAATTTGCAAGAATCCCCACCATAAATGATCTCTCGGATTCCTTATTTAGACAAAATCAAAAAAGCCCGAGATTATTTCTCAGGCTTGACATACCTATTATATGCTACGCGTGCGTGAGGGTTGAAGTTGACGATCTTTACATGGTAGCCCTTCACGCCCCAGCGCCACCAGAGGAAGCGGTGCTTGTACTCATGATAGACGACTGTCGCCAGCGAGTCGCGGATGTTGTAGTAAAAAGTGGAGTCGTCGAGAGAGAACTCCAGATGACTCCACTCGTCTTCATAACTAAACAAACTACTATTTATAACAACGGCTGCTCGCGCAGTATCCTTTGTCTCGAGGCTCGTGGTCTGTACGGCATCGAGCTGCTTTATTTTCAGTCCCAGGGTCTTGATGGTCTCCTCATCGATGAGGTGCTGGCGGCGCAGGTCACGGAGCTCAGCCATGATGACCGGCGACGTGGCCACATCGCGGAGCGTGTCGTGAATCATGATGGTGTCGTGCTCTACGGGCACCTGGATCTGGGCATGTGCCAGCTGCTGCTTCAGCTGCCTGATTTCACTCTTGTAACCTTCCTGTCCGTATCGGGCTATCACCACGATGGCGATGCCGATAATTGCTGCAGTAATAATTTTCTTCATACCTTGACTATAATCATGTTTGCAATCTTGTATTTCTCACAACCTAAGAAGAGGTTGGCTTCTGCCACGCGGCGCTTCATGAGGCCCGGAAGTGGACAGCCTGCGGCGTTGATCCACTTGACCATCTGGTCGGTAATCTCTTCGTCCTTGGCATTCCCGACAATGCGCTTATACATCGTGGAACCCTTGAATTTTCCTTCACCGAAATTGAAGATCCAGGATACGAGCGCGTCGAACTGTTCCTGCCGGAAGTTTATCTTCAAGCCGTTAAGCAGGCGCTCGATGGGGGCGATATCCTCTACCAACAGGTCTTCGGCCACTGCGAGAGTAATATGCTGTCCCATCTTCACGCCTTTCGTATGCCCCCATCCGATGGTGGGAATACCAGCTGGACAGCGGTAGGCATCCAGCCTGAGGCCTTCGAATTCCTTGATCAGGTTCTTTCCCTGGTTACTTGTTGTCATCATTCTCATGTTCCCCTCCTTTCTCTTCCTGCAGTAGTTCCTGGACGTGCTGACGCATGTCGTTCTTGAAACGTGCTACTTCGCTGGAGAAATAGTTTGTCACCCCGAAGAGCAACAGTGCTGCAGACAGTGACTCGCCAATGTATGTCAGCGGTCCCGGTCCTATCTCTTCCGTTGTCAGGAAGCAGATGAAACCCATGGCGATTGACGACGCAATGAGTGCCATCGCCGACGAGTGTTGCATCCAGTCTTTAGTATTCTGTTTCATACGCTTTATATGTTTGTCGATACAAAGGTAGTATGAAACAATGGCGGTTAAAAATACAACTTTGTCTTAGTCAGTATCTCCTGTCGTTTTCCTCAATATCTTGCATACTCTTTGACATACCACATGTATCCATTATACCCGTCTGCCTGATTGCTTCCGTACTTATTGCCCGACGTTAGCCTGATCAGTGAATGAGAACGTCCTGAGGTGCCAGACTTCAATGGCACCCGTTGTACTGTTGACGGGTTGTCGGGCTGTGACTGGTTGTTTATATTCGCCCCCTCGGGATGCCAGAAAGGATAGCAGCTGTTACCCCCTACGTCTTGGTAGCTGTCGTTCATCACGTCGCCGACCTCTAGTAGCATCTCGTAAGACGACGCTGTCTTATCTGTTATAAGGATCTCTATTGTCAGCCCCGGATATCTTGCGGGAGGCGGCAAGAATATCTCGACGTTCTGCGTTATCTCACCGGTGAGGATAAAGACGCTACCCTGTAATGCTGTTGACTGAGACATGTCATCAGACCCGTCCCACAGCAGATAAACGGCAGATGCACCATTCAATGTCTGAAGCGTGACTCTATCTGACATCATCGCCCCTTTAATAGACAAGTCGCCATTGGCGGAAACAAGCACCTTACCCTCTGCCATCCATTCCTCTCCAGTGAGTGCGTTAACCACCTTCATGGGTCGGAACTTGTATGTAGTGCCAGACGTAACCGTTTCTCCCATCGGGTCTGAGCCGTCGAACCATCCGTAAGGCACGGACGTAAACGCCTGACTGTTCTTCGTACCACTATACTGCGTACCGACGTTCGACACGTTCACCTTGACATCAGCTGTATTATTGCCTATCAGCGTGCCATACTGGGAGATAAAGAAGTTGTTATAGACGATGAAGCCACCCATGCGTGCAAATTCCGTGAAGAGCATCTGCGTAAGGATGACCTGGAACTCGTTGGTAGCCCGCTTCCAGCAATTGGAATTATCAGATGGTGCTTCGTAGTTCGGATTCTGTACCGTTCCTATATTATTGCTGTCTGCCTCAAGGTACCAATAAGAATTATTGTAATATACCAGCGGTGTCGTGCTGTCATCACGGACATACAGCTTGCTCTGGTATGTTCCTGCCGGTATCAGCATACGGTAGTAGTCGCGCGAGGCCGTGACCACCACGTTGCCTATGACGTTATGGGCACTGTCTGGAGATGCTGGTGTCAAGCTATCCGTACAGAGGATATACTCCACCTTGTCGCAGACGTTTACATAGCTGAACTCTGAATCTGAATCAAAACTGCCAAACTGGCTGCTGCCGCTGTCGACCAGCGTATCGCCATCGTAAGCAAAATAATACAGGTGATAGCCGCTCGGCAGTGATGACAGCACCGTTGCCGTGCTGCCCTCATATCTTATCAGCCTCAGATTATATGACGCAGGATTAAACCATCGTAAACCGGCATAGTCTTCCCCCCAGCGGATCTGATTGGTGCTGACCTCCAACGAATAGTGTATGGTGGCAGGGCTATCCTTGACTAACAGCACGTGCTCGACACACTTCACCTCGCTGTTGATGATGATGGCGGCAAAAATGGTTTTCGAACCCTTGTTGAATTCGCTATTCGTTCCGTATTCGTCTCCGTCAAACCAGTTGTCTTCGGTGAAATAGCCGGAAGAGTTTGTTGTAGTATCAGCATATGTTCCTGAATCGGTCAGGATGTAGCCATACCTTATCATGACATTATTCAAGGGTGTACGAGTACTGCCCTCTATCTTGTAGGCATTGCCTCTCAGGCGAGCCGTAATATTGTTGGAGTTATCTACACGCGCCCATGCCTCAGTAAACACAATCTGGTACGTCACGCCATCCTTGGCCTTCGCATGCAGTGTGAAACTGTTGCTGACAACTCTATTTCTGACTGTCATGTTCCTTCCTCTATAAATTGAATCTGATTGGTGCTTCCCTCATAGATAAATCCGCACTGGTTCACGATACGTGCATCCTCGATGGGCAGGAAGTCGATGCCTGTCTTTTCGAGTTCCCTCAGCCAACGTATGATGCCCTGGTAGTTCCCATGGTACTCACGTGCTTGTATCCGTCCCGTAGGCATGTTCGTCTGCGGGTCCATCTCCGGTATGCCGATGAGTGCCTTCATCCAGTTGTCACCCTCGCGTCCCTTACGGATCTCGTACTTGTATACAGTATGCTCGATGCCCTCCAGCTCCTTCATCTCTATGTTCCTGGCATCCATCTCGCGGTCAATCCTCACTCTCTTTGTCAGTTCAGTCAGTTTCATTCTCTGCTCGGTTTCTTGCATGATGCCGTAGCAGTCAGCATGCTTCATCAGCCCGAAGTAGGCAGCCCATGATTCATCGCTTCTGCTGCGCACGGCACGGTGCAGCGTGGCGGGGCGCATCCTCGTCAGTCCCTTGTTGTGGTCAGTGGGCGACTTGTCAGGGAACCGCTGCAGCACATAGCCGCACAGGTCAGTCCCCTTCTCGCTGATGGGAACCACACCGGCACCATGCCGCTTGGTCCTCAGCCTGTAGACATACCACCAGTACTGACGGATGCGCCAGAGGGCCTGCTGTGCCTCCTTTCTTGACTCGGTAGCTACCCAGACATTATCAGCATAGCGAACTGCCCATTGGAAGTTCTCTGTCAGCCAGAGGTCAAAGGGTAGCATGGCGATGTGATGGATCAGCGGACTGGTTGGCGTCCCGATGGGCAGCCGTCCGTCGATGAACGACACCTGCTCACCCAGGTCTATGAGCCAGCGCCAGAATGCGATGGTCCCACTGACTTTCTCTGGTCTGGTCTTACTGAGCACCCTGTCACGCAGCACCTTCATGCCAAGGCGGTATGTCCGGGCGGTGAGTCGCTGGTAGCACTGCCGCTGGTCGGCACAAGCCAGGAAGTTCAGATCGCGTCGGTCGTAGAACAAGCGCTTGGCCTCCTTCAGGATGCTGCCCTCCCGTCTGTCGGACGTCACACCACGCCCTTCGAGGCAGTTGCGTCCCACACCGGGCTCCGCATCCATATAGAAAGGCATGACCATCTCAATCCAGAGGTGCTGCATGACCAGCGTCTTCAGCGTCGGTGCGTCAATCTGCCGCACCTTGCCGTTGTTGTTGGTCTTTTCCAGTTGCCTGTACTCAGGTCTGAGTGTCAGCTGGAGCGCACTGTCAAGCAAGGCACGGCGGTTTTCCGTCTTACGGGAAAGCCACTCGTTTCCATCCCTGCTGGCAGCACGTCCCTTGAGGGCTGCCTGCTCCGCAGCTTCCACTGTCTTCATCGTGCAGTATGCATACTGTTCCGGCATCACTTGGTTAAACAATTAATTGTACTTTTTCACTTTTAGCCTTTTCAGGCTGAGCCATGGGGTGCTTACCAGTCACACCTTTTATGGTGCCGCCACCCCGCAGGTCTTGTATGTTTGCCGTTTCCAGGCAGGTGTGCATCACGAAACCATTTCTTAATTTTTTTTCTCACCTTTGTCGAGCCCCCATAGTTGCGATTGGCATTCGACGCGGCATTGTTCGCATTCCAATTACGCGGCGAGCTGTTCGTATTGTTCGCATTACCACGAAAGCGGAGGCCCAGTGATGCATCACCCTTTTTCAGTCACGTCTTCGCGTTTCAGAGCCTCTGTCCCTATGCAGAGGTTGACGCGACACCCGTAGCGAAATTCGACGCAAAGGTAATCATTTTTGTCCGACTAAGAGAGTAAATCCAAAAAAATTTTCTATTCTGGTCGGCCTGACGGCCGACTTCCCCGCCGCTTGCAGCGGCTTTGTTGCGCTTGCAGCGCTGCTGCGCATTACGTGCCAATCAAAGCCTGAGTCGAGCCCCCAAAGTTGCGAAGGGCAAGCGACGCGGCAGAGGACGCAGACCAAAAACGCGGCGAGCTGATCGTAAGGGCCGCATGACCACGAAAGCGGAGGCTTATACGAGCACGCTTGCCGACGGCAGAACCCCATTCGTTTCTGGTATAGCCATAGCAGCACTCATAGCTCGACAGACTACCGGCGTTGCTCGCCTTGATGGGCGAGTAGCCGATGCGACGTCCGTAGTAGCCGTCAGCCAGGTTTGTCCCCTCGCCCGTCTTGATGGCGTCGGCACAGTCCTCGATCAGGAACTTTGCCGGGCTGTTCTTGACATCGGAAGTATCGTTCAACCATTTCTTCTGGTCAGGAATCAAGTATGACACTATCGGATTGCCTACTTTCGACGTGGCTGGTTCTACGGTACATTCGCCAATCACCTCGGCACCGCCCTGGGTATATGCATAGATATCGCCAGAGATATTCATGCCGCCCATCAGGCTCATGCGCAGGATGGCCGTGAAGTCGCAGGTCGTCTGCGTACCACCGGAGTCATAGCCTGTCAGCGTGTCGCGCATCTCACGATACATGCGGACATTCATATATCCCTCAGCGAGCGAGTCGATGTTCTCGGGTTCCATCCAGTAATATTTACCTCCATAGACGGTAAAGTACACGGGACTGGTCACATCGGTAGTAGCAGCAATGCCGAACTCAGCGGCGAACGATGCCGCAATCTGGCCTTCCATACACTGTTCCTTGGCATGGTAGTCGTTCATTTCCTCGCTTGCGTTCTTGCTACTGCTTGTAGCGCTCTTCACGGGCAGATTGCCACTCCAATTACAGTAGCCGTAGCTGGATGCACCGCTTATCTTATGCCTTACACCGCCGTTCTGGCGCCAGGTGGCCTCGCTATTACAGTCATCGTTGCTGCTGATGCCACTGCCGAACAGCGTATTCAGGAACGGGTTCCTGCGTGAATAGAGCAGTTCCTGTGACGTGATCAGCGTGTTCAGCGTATGGTAGCCACCCTCAGCGTACGGATAGCTGCGACCGGCAACGCTGTTGTTGGCCCTTGCCCTGGTAGCATTGGATACGGCATTGATATCATCCATCTTGGGATAGGCACGTCCGGTCTCGTTGAACATCGTGCTGCCGAGGATGCCTGCTGCCGATACGCCGCCTATGCCGCCCTGCGGGTGTGCGAGGTAGAAGAAGTTGCGTAGCACCGTCTTTCCGTTCTCGACGATCTGTGTCGACGGGCCGGGAGAGAATGCCGTCGGCGGCAGGTAGTACTGCGAGAAGTCGATGCCATCCCACTCATGTACGTCAGTGAATATGCCGTTCCATTCCCAATCGCCGCCTTCTCTCTGCTGGTGGTCCAGCAGGTACACACCGAAGCCGTATCCGATGCCGACGGTGTATTTCGTCTCGGTGGTCTCCCAAGGCATCAGGGCATGTGCTTCCACGTAGTTGCTGCCGTTCTTCTTATAGAGGCGTGGCCATCCGCCGTCCGACTCAGTGAACCACCCGCTCAGCGTGCCGCCGAAATAGGGACGCAGGACACTCTCTACAAACGATTCCGGGTCATACTGTCCGGCATCGCAGTATTTCACGTAGGTACCGCCAGCATTTTTCCGCCACAGCTCCAGTTCTGCGTCGGCAGCCATTTCAGGGCTGATGCGTACTGCAGGCGCCCATCCGCCACCGGCGAAACGCAGGATGTTGTTTCTCTGCAGCTTCATTCCCCGTGTGGTATCTCCGGCATTGTCCGTGGTGTCCATCAGCCAGAAGTCCAGCTGCTTCAGGAAACCCTTGTTACCCTGCTGCTGGCTCGGTGTGATGGCACTGGCACCACGCCTGTAACCCTCAACGTAGTTGTTACCCGTCAGCTTGGGATATCGTGGTTCCACGTTGATACTCATGGCAGGCATGGCATCGGCATTCAGCGCAGCACCATAGAGGGTGGCCAGCTGCGATGGTGTAATCTGCAGCCACTCGCCCGTGCCGATGCTTACTTCCGTACCGTTGCCCCTGATCACGAACCACTCGATATTGTATAGTTTCTCCACCCACGACTGCGTGCTGCTGTTGTGAGGGGTTGTCTCAGTCAGGTCGTTGAGCGTCGTGCCTCCGGCCATGATCATGGCACGCTTGACGATGTTGATGGTGCTGCTTGCCAGTTCCGTGCGCTCCAGCCTACAGTGGGCAATGTCCACGTCAGTTATACGTTCCACGTCAGGCAGCTCGACGCCTACGTCGAAGGTCGTTTCCCGGAAGCCCAAGTACAGCTTCTCAGGACGAATCAGTCCGTCCTCGTCCAGATAGTCCTCCAGCTGACCGTAGGGTATGTAGCCTGCACGGCATACCAGCAGCACATGCTTCACCTTCGTCAGGTCTACGGTCACCTCCTTCGACGCCGTTCCGTTGGCCAGCCAGGCAGCATCCAGCCACTCGGTGTCCTCAGTGCATTGTATGAGCCGGTTGTCTGGCGTTCGGTAGAACCAGAAATAGAAGGCCGATCCACCCGGCGTGTCCAAATAGGAATCATCGTCATAGATGGGGTCATCGTCAGCTATCAGCGAGAAGGCATCAGGCAGGGGCACGGTGCCGTCACACAGTTTCACGGCGCATTTCTTCTTCCAGTTGGCCGCGTTATTGATCTTGGCCACCGTGTCGAGTGTCAGCGGGTTCAGTCGGTAGAAGTCGCCGACATAGCCAGCAGTCCCCAGCTTGTCGTGCAGTATTGTGAGGTTGGTTGCCGTCGATGTGCTGAGTATCAGGTCTTCCTCGGCAACGGCAGTCTGCGGGCGTCCCACGCTGTCATAGAATGTGCCGGTGGCACGCACGCGGACATTCCCGTCAGCGACAGTCTGGTTCAGCCTTACGCGCAGCTGATTCCCGCTCAGTGTAAAGTCACCCAGCGACTGGGCCGTTATGGGTGTGGTGACTCCGTTGCGTATCACCTCCCACGAAACGGTGTTTCTTCCCGTCCACGAAACCTCGCTTGATGCCGATGCGCTGTTGGGGTCTTCCATCAGCACATGCAGTCCCAGGAGCGTCGGGTATGTGTTACGGTTTGGATAATATTCGCCAGTCAGCGTGTCGAATGCCTGTGACAGTGTACCGTACTGGTTCGTGTTCTGGGCATTATACGGGTTTTCCACCCGAATAGCAGGCGTGAGCGATATCGGGCGAGTCAACGCCCCGACGTATGTTCTTTTCTTCATGACGGTAGTCTTTTAATTAATTGGTTTATCGGATTAGCTCTGCGGGTCAAGGCTTATCCATCCCTGGAGCCTGCCGCCACATACAGACACGAGCTTGTCATACGGTACGGCCAGCGTGCCTTTCCATGCCTCGCCCTTATAGCTGATATTGGTGACTACCGTTGACGTGTTGGCCAGGGTGTCGGCAGTCCCCGAATAGACATTAGGTGTCAGTGCCGTGCCGTCGTCACATTTCAGTACCACATGAGGCACCAGCGTCTGTGTACCCCATGATGTGAGGACGTTGCCGTCCTTGTCGGCTACATAGATCTTCACCCTTGCCGTGCCGTTCTCTTCCACCTCGCCGTTCGTCACGTCTCCGATGATGTCGTAGGCCGCATAGATGTTGTCTGTCTCGTCCCGCAAGCAGGCATAGCCTCTGAAATAGTCATTGCCCACCTTGAACCTCGCGCAGAAGTTGTCATATCCGTTCACCTCTGCGGCGGGAACAGTCAGACGGTTTCCGTTGATGGTGTAGCCGTTTGCAGCGGTACACTCCACCTCTGTTCCTGTGCCGTCGACGTTGAACCACTTCTCCGGTGTTGCATTCTGCACCACCGTCATTGTAGCCACATCATAGAGGAAGGCATCCATGTAGCCCGTTCCTCCCTGTGTGGTGATATTGTGCACGTTGTTGATGAGCACGATGTACGGCGTGCCTCCAGTCGAGTATCGTACCAGCGTGACGGGCTGGTCTGGCGTGGTGAACTCCTGGTAGTTGCCGCCGACGAGTTCAATCTTGCCCTCGATACGGAAATGGTCGCTGTCGGCGTTGGTGGACGCGCTGAAGAAGTTCTTCATGATCTGGTAGGTATAGGTGCCGTCGCTGCCTGTGGTGCGCTTGAACGTACCTGCGGCAAAGGCAGAACCTATGGCGTTGCTCAGTCCCGTATTGGCGAACGTCACTTCCACGCCGTTCCAGTACAGTTTCTCGTATGCTGCCAGCGACGGGTGATCCGCGCCGTTGGTATCCTTCACAACGGCCTTGAACTTGGGGCCGGCGTTCGTCCAGTCCGGTGCCAGGTTACCTGCCGCATCCATACTCTGGTATAGTACGCCTTCGATGACGTTAATACCGGTAATCAGCGTCTTACCGTTAATCATTGCGGTCAGGACGAAATTGTTGCTAATCTGTTTTGCCATAGCCTATTCCTCCTCATTTCCTGTCTGGTTATCACTCCCGGCGTCCTGTCCGGCTGACATGATGGCCTGCAGGTCGTCGTCGTTAACTATCTCCACCGGCCCATACGAGAACCTGGTCAGACTCAGGTCGCGAAGAGTCAGCACCACACGTCCGTCCGGCGTGCGCTGGTTTTTTGTGAACACCCTGCGGCGCTCACAGACCTCTTGGGGTACTATTACGTAATACATATTGGAAAATTATAAAATTAAAAAATTGAAAAATTGAAAACCGTTGAAACTGTGTAACACCGTGGCCGCTATCCCAGTCCGATCTCTCCGCTGACCGGCTCGGCTCCCGATATGCCTACCGTGCAGCGGTACACCACGCGCATCAGGCTCTCCCAGAGCGGTCCGCAGTCCTGGCGGCGCCCGGGGGTGTTCAGGCGGTGGTCTATGAGCAGTACGTTCGGGTGACCGCTTTCTATGGTGGGCTGCCACAGCTCGTCGGCTGCTGTCTTCACGGCCCCCTCTCCGGATAACCGTTCCCACGCCCACGACATATTCAGGCTACCCTGAGCAGCCTTCTGCAACACATCATCGGTCACGTCCGACGTGCCTATCAGGATGCGTGCCTCTGCCATCAGCGTCACGTCATCGACCCAGACGAGGGTGCCGCGGTCGAAGATGAAGTCCATCCGTGCCTGCAGTCCGCTGACCATCGTCCAGTCGCTGGAGAATCCGGGTTCCTCAGTAGTGCCCTCCACCAGGCACTCCCACAGTGCGCCATAGTGCCATACGCGCGATGTCTCGAGATCAACATGCCACTCCTTACGCATCTTCTGCAGCAGCTGCTCGTCTGTCAGACTGGTATGTGCCGGAGAGAGCCGGTATGTGAGCCACATATTCCTGCTGAAGCTCTCGCAGTGGTACGGCTCGCTGATGGTCTGTCCCTGCACATATTGCACGCCGTCGTATGTGCCACCCATGCCCGTATAGGCAGCCGTCGGTGTGGCCACCCATTCGCCCCTGTCTTCCTTGACCACGCGGCTCGGATAGTAGATATGGTGTGCATGCTCATAGAATATGGTGTTGACATAGAGCGAGGGCATGCTTTTGTCGCGTATATCACCAGGCAGTATTCCTGCAGCATCGAGTATGTCAGGCAGTATGCCGAGGCACAGGGCGTAGTTGTCGGCACGCAGCACGGGCTGGTCCACGTGCCAGTAGTAGGTGATGCGCTGATCGGTGGTGGAGAGTTCCCAGAACGACTGTCTGGCGGCATTGCGCGTATTGCCGCGCTTTGCCACGGTCATCATCGCCTTTGGCGGGAAGTTCCTGCCGCCCGGCACCCTATTGTCCTCCCACATCTCCACGCGTACCGTGTCCGGCGTCATGCCGTCATTCAGCGTCACGCCGTTCTCGCAGACGCGGGTCCATGAGGTATAGTATTCATAGCTGCCTCCGCTGCCCGTATTCTCATCGACCTTGCCCATGAGGATGTCGAAGTCGGCAAACGACACATGGCGTCCCTCCTTTTCCTTATGGATATGTAGCGTCAGCGTTCCGTCCTGGTTAAGCTCCACGCGCTCGATATCTGCACCGCCTGTGAACTGGTAGTCCTGCTCCATGACCTGAATCATGTTGTACACCAGCTTGGCCACCCGCATCCATCCCCTTATCTCGAGGGCGTCGGCCTGTATCTTGCCGTCGCCGGCTGTCATGGTGATGCCCTGTCCGTCGAAGCCGCTTGTGGCCCCGTCGCTCTCCAGTATGTCTGAGAAGCTCAGACCCTCGAAGAGCGACTGCAGGTGTGCGGTGATGCCCTGCAGGAAGGTGATATGCCCTTCAGCCGTATCGTCGGTGTCCTTCCTCAGATATGGGTAGTCAATGGCAGCTATATATTCCAGCAGCATCAGGAAGGCCGTGCCGATACGGGTGGCCGTATTGGCGCTGGTTCTGCGTTCGTCGCGGATGCCTTCAAAGAACTGTTGTATGTATGACCTACTTTGTGCCATTGGTTGTTATTTTCATGCAAATTTAAAATTTTCCCTATGGAAATAAAAATACATCAGAAGCGGTTGCTCCGGATGGTGCCTGTAAACAACTCATCGAGGAACGTGGACATCAGGCCTTGGTATGCCCGTCCATAGAAGGCTGACTCCTTCAGGTTCAGGCGACGGATGGAATAGTAGTATTTCTTGAAGAACCAGTCACGGGGCATGCGCTTCTCTCCTGAGGTAAGAGCCGCACGCTTTCCGGCATTAGGTCCACGTTTGACTGTCACCTCTTCGAATTTGGGACTCTTCATGTGACCTGCAGACAGACCGGCACCCACCTGTCGCGACTCATAGGCACGCTTACCCTCACGGTACTTGTCGCCCATGAAGAGCAGGTCGCCACCATTGCCATGAGCGAAGCCCTTGCCGACGCCAGCGGCCACGAAAAGGCCATACTGCAGGAACTTGTGTTCTATGGTGGTTACGTTCCCAGTGGTCACCAGTTCCTCCATGGAGTTCTGCAGGTCGCCAGAGTCGGTGATGTTCAGCTGCTGGATCTTCTCTCTCCAGATATCCATCATCATCTTCGACCAGCCACGCTCGTACTCCTGCATTTCCTTCTCGTTGAAGTAATGCCCACGACGTCCATGACCAGAGACACGCCCACCAAGCCGTTCATACGATGTTCCCATCAGTCATCCTCCTCTTCCGTTACCCATTCGCTCTCCAGCTGCTGCTCATCTTCATAGTCCATCGATGTCGGCTCATCGTTCTCTACCATGAAGTATAGTCCCGTGACACCGTTCATGGTATAGCGTCCGAACTCCTTGGAATATATCTTCTCGACATTGAGGAAGGTGATGTCATCATCCTCATTCTCATGCCTTGCCCTGTCCCATATCATGCGGCGCACGAACTGCTGGAATATCTCCCTGCAGAGGTTCAGCTTCTCTTCGCGGTCTTCCATGTCATCCCACTTGTAGGATGCCAGGACGAAGACCGTATAGACGCGGCGTTTGAAGTACGAGACACCTTCCGAGTACAGGTTCTGGTCGGTGGTGTCATCGATCATCACGAAGTTGGCCGTCTTCTGGAACTGTTGCATCACGCCCTCGATGCTGTCTGGTCCTGAGCAGAATACAGGCATGAAGCTGTTCTTGCGGCACAGGATGTTCTGCTGTGCCAGCGTCTCAAAGTAGTGAAGTGCGTCGAATATCATTTCTTGTCATATTTTTCGTGAAACTCCTTGGCCTCGCGGGCCTTCTCGTTCAACTCCGTGAGCGCACGCCAGCAGGGAAGGGCCTTAATGGTTTCTTCCTTGGTAATATCACCCTCTGTCAGTGCGCGGATCTGTGCGTCCATGGCGCCCATCAGGTCGATGTCCATCTCCTCGATGTCGGCATCCACCTTCCTGAAGAAGTATGGCCAGCGTTCTGCAAACTCGCTCTTTACATGGGCAAACCAACGTAGTGTGCCCATCTGTTCAGCGGGAGATAGAGACAGTCGGGTAGGGTGCACCTCTTTCTTTTTCAGCCACAGGAAGCCGTGGTGTTTCGTTTTGACATAAAGGAAGCATGCCAGCTTCTCTATCATCTCCGGCTTCCTGCTGCTGACGGCCAGCTGATAGTACTGTTCTGCCATGAGGTAGTCGCCGAATGGATAATGGTCCAGGATATCGTCGACCGCCCGACAGCCGTGAATGCGCTCCAGCCGCACATCCATGCCGTCGAACGGATCGATGAAGTCGAATTGCTGGATGAAACTCTGCACCTGCCAGGCTTCCAGTGTGAACCAGCAGCGGGGCTTCCACCATGCAGGTCGGAACCAGCAGCTGTAGCTTTGCGGTTGATCACGTGTCACGCGCTGCGCATAGCCTTTGATATGGAAACCTGCAAAACGCACGAGCATATACGTCTTCACACGTTCCATGCTCTCCCACATCGACAGCAGCATCAGCACATAGCGAAGCTGTGTCTGAGTCATCTTGCGCCACGATGTAGGCGCATAGAGGTCTATCGAGCCATCAGCCAAAAATGTAGGCCGGTGCGTCCTTAGTGTTCTGAAAATTCTCATGATGGTTTACTGGATATCCGTAATCTCTATAGATGGTATATTTTGCCAGATCTGCGTCGAGCGTGTTCAACAGTCGGCGCATCTTCAGCTTGACGGCCTCCTGGTCACCGGCAATCCAGAGGTTGATGATATGCTTGCACTGGAAGATGACCGGTTTGTCATCGGCAGTCACCGTGCCACATCGGACTGCATTCAGCAGATGATCCATATACTGGTTGCTCAGCTTCAGGCGCAGCGCTTCGTCGGCCTCTCCTATAAGCCGCTGAGCAGCCTGCCATTCCAGATGCGAAGTCGCAGGGCCTTGCATCTTCTGCAGCATCCTGAAGTCGTAGAATAACGTATCGATATTCTCCTTAGCTTGGTCAGTTGTACCCCATCCTTCTACGTGACACAGACGGAAGAGGAGTTCACCATGAGCCCGCAGCGCACTGTCACGAAGATGACCTATCAGGGCATCTACGCGCTGCTTCGAGGCAGGCGCCATCTGCTGGGTGCTGACGACACCGAAGCCGGTGGGGGTCAGTACCAGGTCGAGCTGACGGAACACGGCGAGGAATGCATGAATAGCCACCCATTGTTTCACGGCCACAGTCAGCTTTTCATTATTCTCTCCCTCAGCGGCTGACGTTCCCACATCCCCGAGAACGTCAGCCTTGCACTCATCATATGAAGCCATAAAATGCGGCTCCACCTTCTCATATACCTCTACATGTGCAGAGGTCGCCACAGACAGTATCGCCTCAAATTCACTCTTAGTTATTTCCATTGCCATCATTATTTAAGGTTACTTCCTTTGCATCCTTGTTCTCATCGAGAGTGGTAGGCATGATCATGGGCACGTCGACTGTCACCTTATCACTCCACTCATTGTAGTGCAGCACCACATGGTAGGGCTTCATCATCACATCATGGAACGGCTTTTCCATCGCCTGCTTCATGACAAACAGCTCGCGCTTGTCAGAGCCGGAATTGTTCATCTGGCTCTTGCCCGGTGTGGCACCAATCAGGTTGGGATGCACGCCAAAGCCGAAGCAGAGCGTATTGGCCGCCTCCTGCATATCGTCGGCCCAGTCGCCGCCCTCCTTCTTTCCCTGGTTCAGGTTGATGACGCGCACCATGGAGTGCTCATGGCCTGAAGGGTCGACGTAGTAGCCGCTGATGAGTGCCTTGCCGGCATTCTTCGGCCCGCAGACGAAATCGATGATACGCTGCTTTTCCTTCTTGACACGTGCCTTGCGCTCATCCTCATCGGTGATGCCCTCGTTGTCGCAGACGATATCCCAATAGTCATCATGCACCTCTATCTGCAGACGCGGAGCCGAGGTATTCTTGATCATGTAACGCTTGCCAAGACCGATGAGCTCGTAAATATCGAACCAGGAGTCACGGAACACCGAGAAGTAGTACGGTCTGGAGTAGAGCTGTCTGCCCGGCGTGGCCATGCGGCACACGATGGCAAACTCACAGT